>JAABUS010001136.1_pt1 | contig 60345 bp, 63 predicted proteins | sample 5560161 | NCBI WGS metagenome assembly JAABUS01 (sample SAMN10711885, study PRJNA513376) | rock metagenome | isolation source: Antarctica rocks | place: Antarctica: Victoria Land, Trio Nunatak nord | collected 2016-01-04
ATCGAGAACTCAAAGTGATCATGAAAAATGAAGTCTGCTGAGAACGTGAAGCAGCTGCAGCAGACTGAGAACGTGAAGCAGCTGCAGTGTTGAGATCGTGCCTAGAATCTAATCACACTGCAGCGAGGTAGTGCGTAGCTGAATAGAATGTTTGATCAATAGAGATAGCTCTAACTAGGAAACTAAGAATACAGAAGAAAGAAGACAGTTTCAAGCTGTATCTATAGTAGATCAAACAAAGAGACGAAGTAGTCGATTTGCTAGAGCTTGAATAGATGAAATGTTTCAGCATATTTCAATTCAAAACATTGCTGTTTCTTGTTCACATATTGAAATCTCTAGAGTCTATTGCCTAGACTCTATTCAATGTCAACACGCTTTGTAACATGCAGCAGACTGAGACTGCTTCAGTTCAGTTCGAAGTTGAGTGAACTCAAAAAGTTCAGTGATTAAGTCAGAAATGAAAACAATATCAATGATGATTGATTCTTTCATCAAGATCTGAGCATCTTGATTCAACTTTTACTTTATCACAGTCTTTTCATCATTTTGAAGAATGCAAGACAAGCGATTCAGAATGATATTCTTCTGAGATAATTGAGAAAGTCGTTCAGCATCAATGATAATATTTATGTAATTTAAATGATGTTCTTTCAAAAAGATCAGTTAAACTTCTACGTTACGATGATGTACACGAAAGATACACTCAAATTGATGATTCGCGTTACTGTTCTCAGTAATCAAGATGATAAACTTCAAGAGAAGAACTTGTAACTTGAAAGAAAAAGAAAGCAATCAACTGATAATCTTAAGAGTGTTTTGCACAAAGTTAATCACATGATCAATATATTTATACTGATGTTTCTTTACATGATGAAATTTCATGATGACGTGAGCTCTGACTATCAACATTTTCTTGATCAGAGACAATTCAGAAAGATTGATGAGTAGACACAGTGAATTCATGTCATTCTCGACAGATCACAACGTGAAATTATTGAGATTGATCATTCTGTTCTTGATGCATTGATGACAAGAGCGTCGTTTCTCTCAGTTGATCAGCTTCATGTCAAAGTCAATCTCGTTGCAGATATTGCAAGTGTCTTGTTTGAAGTTCTCAAGAGTGCTGTAAAACTCATGAATAAGATTTCAATCATTCTCAGACATGATTGAAGCATCAAGATTTTGATTTTGTGTGACATGAGCAAATGATGTGACATGAGCAGATGATGTTGAATCAGAAGATACAAGTCTACAGACGACACATTGACTTGATTCAAGATCATTGACGTGTCGAAAGATTGAATGAAGAACATTGTAATTATTATTCAGACATCAACGCATCTCATTTTCAGAAAGATCAGATGTGTCAATGCAATAAACACACAAAGCGAGCGAATTGATTAAATCTCTGAAGAAAAAGTCACTCAAGACTCTTGACACATCGCAATCAATACACAGATCGTAATGACGCGAAATCAACAACTGACTCGAAGCTGAGCGAAGCTTTTGCAAAGTGATGAGCAGAGAACTCGATGAAGTGCAATTCAAACACGTAGCTTTTTCACAATATTGTTGATATCGCTGTCTGATTTTCTCTCATCGATCACGCAACTTGTGTATATCAGAGCAATCTTCATTATTCTGTCTCACAAACTTTATTTGCTGAGCAGTTTTTCTTTGCTTAGCAAAAGATGACATCGACTGTGTCAAAGCAATTTTTCTTTGCTTAGCAGAAGATGACATCGACTATGTCGATGCTTCGCTAGAACGACGTCTTTTTCGCTTTAAAGTCACATTCATATTGATATTACAATCTTGCAACATCATTCTCGATGAAAGAGAGTAAGCACTTGAGCGCGTTTGAGTGAGAGAATCTCGATGAATCTGAAATGCAGACTGTTTGTGACGAGCGACGGCAGCAGCAGTCTTTTGAGCATTGCTCTGATGTTTCTTATTTATAAAGCTGTTAGAAGATATAGAAGGCATATTGCAGAAGATAAAAGCACGTCGTTAATGATGAAGAACAAAGTGAAGCAGTATAAACACGAAGTCGAATAGAAAAATCGATCATTGAAAATCGATCTCTAACTGTAATAGGTTTAGCTTTCGTGATCTTTAACTGTAACAGGTTTAGCTTCACGATAGCTTTCGTGACCTTGGAAAAAGAGTCAATCGTTTTACAAAGAATCGAAATAAGGTTTTCGCAGGCTAGTGAAAAGGGGTCAAAATCAGTCGGTAGAAGCAACTGCGTTGCTAATTAAGTACTCTCGGCAAACACGTATAACTTACATGAGACGGTGAGAAAGCGAAGAAAACATGGAAAGCAGCTAACCGGACGGGGATTGGCTCTAGCTTCATGTAGACTAGTGTTTACCTTAATAGCACCCGGGCGTGCCGGGGAGAACCTTACCACGCTTACCTCAGCTGGACCATGCCGTCGTGAGGATCAATAAATATGACGTCGAAAGGAAGTAAGATTTGGTGACAACTAAGAACACATCACACCGAACGACTGTGCCGATACCGAACGAGTGCAGATGTCTAGGACATCTCGCTAATCAACACAACCGGAACGAACATGAATCATCAACAATTTCATCCAACACCTACTCGTATCCAACGTCGAAATAGGCTCGGACTCGCCGAATCTATGTTATGACTACAGTACTAGGCTGTCCGCTTTAATCGGACCCATGGAGCGGTGGTGGCAAAGATCCCCCCCGCACGCCAACACTCTGAGGAGTACCGTACACAGTACTTTGCTACTACTTTCCAAGATCTTGGCAGCCAGCCGTGTAGAACTTAGCAAGTAAGGTACTTTATATCAAGAGCCCCGTCAACAGCACAGTCTGCCTTGTGCTCTAGAGATGAGGGACGATGTCTATGCCGATGCGGCGCAATTGGCAGCACTGGGCCACAAGGCCGAGCTGCGTCGAACCTTCTCCCCATTGTACTTGTGTCTCGGTCGCGATGGGTTCCTGTTACGCCGACTAAACACAACACAGGTCGATGCTTGGCCTAGCTTTCGCGATTTTGAATGTACTGTACTTATCGTGTGGCCTTGAACAAGTTGTCGTTTCTCACAAGTGCTTCAGTCCTGGACAGCATTAGCAGCTAGTCTTTCCTTGGCCTTACCCAGCGGTGGCCCAACTTCCGTCATTTGGGGTGAGTCCTACACAATCAATCAATTCCGGATTGAAAGGCAATTCGGTTGATGGTGCATTAGGCTTGATCACCGCCGGCATTTGCAATCTTTGCTTGGCTGCTTCGCTGGCGGAATTCCTTTCCGCTTATCCTACGTACGCAGTACATCAGCGCTGTTCCACTGTTTTGCTTTACTAAGCCAATCTAGAGCTGGCGGACAGTATCACTGGGTTGCAGGTACTTCGATATCCTGCTAGCAAGTACACCCCCAAAGAAATGCTGACACCGTCTTATAGTTAGCAAGTCACCACCGAGCGGTATCAATGGCCAGAAGCTAATACCCCATAGTCAGTTGGAAGCCGTGGGTTCCGATCCTTTCGTGGATCACAGGCTGGATCAACGTTTCAGGTTGGGTATGATTGTTAACGCTCTTACTCGAATTTCTCGACTGATCCACAGATTGCTCTCGTTGCCTCTGGTGGTCTCCTTGGAAGCCAACTGATTATTGGGATCATCTCTTTCATGAAACCGGTTTGACATACTCATCGCAGCCGCAGACCTCACTAAGCAGTACAGGATTATACACCACAGAGATGGCAACAATTTTTGATATACATTGCATACAATGTTGTAGCGTTCCTAGTCAACGCCTTTTTGACTGATATACTGCCTATCGTCAACAAGGCTGCCTGTACGTCTAAGTCTTCTGGCTTGATCTCTTAGACTACGAGTGTTAAAATCCAAGGCTGACGAAGTCGAATAGTTACTTGGTCTATTACTGGCTTCGTTGTGATATCAATCACTGTACTCGCATCTGCATCCCCAACTTACTCTTCTGGCCAGTGAGTTTTTAGATACAAAAACAGATCCAGGTCTAACAGTAGCAGATTCGTCTTTCGGCAATTCATCAACCAGACTGGATGTAAGTTCTTTGAGTAACCCACAAAGAGGTTGAATAGCCATCGCCTGACTTTTTTTAGGGCCGGATGGAATTGCTTGGCTTCTTGGGGTGTGTTAATTAGGCATACATCCATCGTTGTTGGCCATCTCACTGATATCTGACTAGCTTCTCCAAGCGGGCCTTGGACTGACAGGCTTTGTGGGTTACGCTATTCCAGCCTTGTACTTTGCTAATCCTCCATCAGGATGCTGTAGCCCATATGATCGAAGGTCAATACAATCACTACACAAGTCACAGCTCTGCAGGCAAGCTAACCCCGCCCCAGAGATACCCAATGCCTCCGTCCAAGGCCCAAGGATCATGATTGCTTGTGTTGCAATCGGGACATTTACTGGCTTCATCTTTCTGACAGTTCTCCTGCTTGTGGCCGGAAATGTCGACAATGTTATCAGTTCCACAGCGGGGCCTCTCCTACAAATATTCTACGATGCGACGCAAAACAATGCTGGGGCTATCTGTCTCTTGATGTATACTCCCTTCCTCTTTGCCTTCAAGCGGTCATGGACTGAACCCACCTCTCCGTCTCTAGTTTCCCGCTCGTCTGTCTTCTTTTCGCCACCACAAGCATCATGACTACGAGCACCCGCATGACCTATGCATTCGCCAGGTAAAGTCCACTATAGGGTCGAAGATCAATTTGGTCCACGCGTATTGAAGCTTGCGCAGAGACGGCGGATTACCAGCCTCCAAGTTCTTCGCGAAAGTGCATCCAAGACTAGACTTACCGCTGAACGCCCTATATTTGACAAACGCATGTGTCATCATCTTTGGATGTATCTTTCTCGGCTCCACCAGGTAAACTCCCTTCTATGTCCAGTTCTCCATTATCCGATTCACTAATCGCCGACTTCATATCAGCGCGTTCAACGCCATCATATCAGCCTCCGTCGTAGCACTCGGTGTCACCTACTCCATTCCGCCCTCCATCAATTGCCTTCGCGGGCGAAAAATGCTTCCTCCTCGACCATTCGTGCTACCAGGGATTCTTGGCTGGATCACCAATGTAATCGGCATATCATACGTCATCGTTACAACGGTTCTCTTTCTTTTTCCGCCGGACCTCCCTGTCACTGGCAGTAACATGAGTACGTCTCTCTTTCTTTCTCCCCTACCCTTCCACCCAAGTCTGCCACTTTCCATTACAACCTAGAGTAGCCCCCGTAATTCATCTTTCAGAACCCTCATGGATGGCTAATTGCTACAGACTACTGTATCGTTGCCTTTACCATTGTCCTCATAATCTCCACAATTCAATGGTTCGTCGACGGCCGCAAGAATTTCAAAGGCCCGCGTGTGGATTTAGAGGTGCTGCAGCAAGATATCCTTGCTGAGGGAGTGAACGGGGGGGTAAGGGCTGCGGGCGTCAAGGGAGATTAAAGAGGGGTTTGATTGGTGTGGAATGTTGAAGGAGTTGGTGAGGTGGTGGAGGAGAGGAAATGGAGGGGAATCGATGTGGTCACAAGAAAGATGCGGGAGAGTTTGTGTATAGGTACGCTAACATTGCCGCATACTCTATTCCATCACAAAATCGATCGACTCCCCTTCTATTCATTTCCCCTAATTTCAAGGCCTCACATTCCATATCAATCTATCACCAACCCCTCAGTCCCCAGCGTACAAACCCCGAATCAAGCCCCCCACCCCCAAGATGACGACATATTTCACCAACCTCACCCATTACTTTAAGAATTGAGATTGATATTTCTTGTCATCTAGGCCTTAATGTTTTTGATCTAGTATTTCACTCGATTCTTTCTTCTTTCTCATACCATCGTCATTCATGCACTCTGATTCAAAGCCTTTCTTCATGACTTTCTGAAAATTCTTGTCAGTTTTTGTTAGACTGACCGCGTTTGGCCGGGTCATCGAGCTCGAGCCGGGTTCCCGGCCCGCCAAGACCCGATTCGGGTCAGAATTTTGGTATCAAGTATTCGGGCCGGGTCACGATGTTGGTATCGAGTATTCGGGCCGGGTCACGATGTTGGTATCGAGTATTGACCCGGATTCCCGACCCGGCCCGCCAAGACATGAAGCGATTTAATAATAGAATGCGTAAACATGAATTGCCAGTGTGTTGCATGCTATGATTATGTCTCTGAATTGTTGCATGGTAATGCAATCAGGTAATGCAACTGGATTCTTTGATGTTCGTCTAGTGACTAGTCTGCACGTAGACACGAACGATGTGTTGCATGCTACGATTATGCCAGTCTCTAACTTGTTGCATGGTAATGCAACAGGGTAATGCAATTGATTAGAGCTTATGCTTGTCTGATTACCAGTCTGAGATCGTTATGATCTCATGGTTCTCTTCGTCTTCCCCCTCCTCCTCCTCCTTCTCATACTCATCCTTCGTCATCTTCGCATCATTCTTAACCTTGCTGTACTTCACTTAAGTCAATCTCATTATCATCAACCTTAATCAAATCCTTCAGTTCGTTATTAGCCGAAGTCAGTGAATTGAGTATCTCACGGTTGCCCGCATTTTTATCGCTAGAAAATGTACTCATGAACTTGTCAAATTCATTGACTACGTCTGAATCCTCAGCTGCTTTTAATTCATCGAGTTCTTCATGATGCAAGATACGTTGCTGAATGATTTCAATGATTGGTATCATGTATTTGAACATGTTCGTACCAAGTTCATCTTGGCGGGTCGGGTCGGGAACCCGGATCGAATCGTGACTCGAGGTCGATACAGAGCCGGGTCACGAGATTGATATCGAGTATTCGGGCCGGGTCAGAATGTAGCTATTAAAATCCGGCCCGACGGTCAGTCTAATTCTTCTCTGTTCTCTTACTTTCTGAAGATGTTCTCTGACATTGTTCGTGACTTCATCTGTACTAAGATCTGAAATAAACATTCGCTTCTTCAAAATCATCTCAGTCGTAGCAGTCTCATCTTGAGAATTAATGTTATCTAGCTAAAGTAGCTAGGAAACAAACCGCAAGAGCCGAGAATTGACGCCGTGCATATGCACGGCTTGAGAGCGAACCCCCCAGAACAGAACAACCACAGGCCACCACGGATCTACTTGGCGGCCAGACGAGCGGAATTACGCTTGCCAACAGTGTTGGCAGTTGCGTTGATTTCTATACGATGTGTTAGCAGAGCATATGCGAAGTTTGTGCTATGCTTACCTTTACCTTTACCCTTTACACCACCACAAGGAGCTTTTTTGGGGCGCTTATTTGGTTGGGGGCCTGAGAATTGCGTTAGCGGAGCATATGCGAGACACATGGTGTACATACGTGAAGCAGGCGACGGGGAGGACGAGCGAGAACGAGGTGGGGGTTCAGGCCCGGCCTGTCATAAGGTTAGCATATGCCAAGCATCTTCTGAGCAAGGCTTTACCTTTCGCTTTCGTCCAGATAGGGTGGCTGCAGGAGGCTGACTTTTGGTCCGCATATGCTCGGAGAATGCCTTGCTTGACTCGAAGGGTCCCGAAGACAGCGAGCTGCTGTCAACAGACTGAGCGTTGATCTTGAATGCAAAGAGAACGACGAGCGCAGATCTGACATATGTCAGAGCTTTGCTGAGCGTTCTTTTTCGTGAAGGCTTGAAGAGATCATGCTTGATATAATAAGTATATACATATAATAGATAAATGATAATATATGGCAAATTGAAACACAGCATATGCTCTACTTACATCACAGTGAAACCGAGTGTCATATGTGGCAGCAAATGCTGCATCGCTGTCACTATTGAGTATTAGCTTTGCATATGCAAGGTATAGGTAGAACTTACGTCAACTTCTCGCAATGTCTGACATAGTTACGCTGTGAGTGAAATCGTCAGTTGCTAGCTCTCTCTTCATTATCTTCTCTCATCACTGCTTCATTTTGCAATGCATTCTCAAAATAGTCTCGTTCTCACTTTTGATTGATTCATTCGCGAAGATTGCAAATTCTTGTATTCTGTTCTGTCTTCTTACTTCTATCGCTTAATAGATCAAAAACGTTAACGTCTAGATGTTTTACAATCACGAAGTAATTCTTCAACATACATTTTATGTAGTACGAAAATGCTATGAGATTGATCTCATGATTCGATCTTAATGTCATGATGATGACATAGTATAATAAGTTCTGTCGTATCAACTGTTGCAACATGATGTACATAAAGATTCGAAGTCAATCATGTCTTGTGATGTTCAGATCGTTTCGCTGATGTCACATGTACATATTCAGTTTGTTCTTTATCAAACGTCACGAACTCTCTTTCATGATTCAATCAAAAATGTTGAGCAGAATTATTGAGTCATTCTTTTTTCATTTCTGATACTTCATCTTCTCTATGAATTTCTTACAAAACATAGAAGTATCAACTCTACTCTTGTTCATCATCATTGATTGTAATTGAAATAACTGAAGCGAATCGATGAGATGAAAGAATCTGCTATCTTAATGAAATCATTTCATTGAAGTAGTGTTGATTTTGAGATGTTCTAGATGAAATCGATATTCATACGTGATTAAAATCCGTTCGAGAAGTATCTTCTCTGTCAGCTGTTTTGTCATCAGTCTCAATCCTTGCTCGAGTGTTTGAAGATGAGAGCGACACACATGAGTTCTTTCGTTCTTTGTCCCATAATGAAAATCTCATAGCAGCTTCATTGTAGCTGCTACCGATAGCGATTCGAGATAGTCAAGAGTTTGCTTTCATGAGCTTGAAACTCGCACACAAGGGCATTCTTCGCTCATCACAAGGTGACCGGAATGATGGTTCGATGTTTGACTGTCGAAGAAAGAAAAGGAAACTCTGCTCGGGAAACCCCTATAAGTAGTAGCCAATATTCTCGAACCAATAATGTTTCGTGAACCCTGAAGGTGCGGGCGGACGGCCCTCGAGGTGCGTGGCTTCACCTCACCACAACGTGAGCAATATTTGAGCAATATCTGGTCAGAGTTTTGAGATCTTGAGCAAGGTTTCACGCAAGCTTTGAGCAAAATATGTTGTTTGACTGTAGAATCACTACTACCGAGTAATTCATAATTTGCGCAACGTTTAAGAGACAAAAACAAGCAAGATTGCAAGATTGTAATGCACATTTATTGATCGCATTCAAAAAAAATATAAAGATGCTAATGTGACTTCTTACCAGCCCGAAGTCAGTCCGGCGCCAGCTTGAACCCACATTAGCAAAATTAGCAAGTCAATATTGGCGGGCCGGATTCTCGAATTGTCGATGAAGAACGAAATATTATACTCAGGCTCTCAGCAGCATTTTCTTTTAGCCATATTTTTTCCAGGCCATGAATATGATCGTTGGTTGTCATCTCGCGTGTCTTCACTTTTGATTATCACTGTTTTATATGCTCATGAAAACTGAGAACTATCTCGATGCGTCTCTCAAGACTCTCGTTATCTAATGATAAGAATTCCTGAATTATGTTTCTTTCGTGATCGTTGGCGAGGTACTGGTTGATGTTCATGTCAACGTATCAAAAATAAATTGAGTCGTCAGAAGTAACATATTTGGCATAGTATGAATATGAGATCAGTCGAATGATTCTGTCTGGCCTGAGACACGCATAGAGTGCTCAGTACTCGATATCCTGTCTCACAATCTGCTGGCTCAGAGAGTAAAACATGGTACGCAGTCACCTCTTGTTGAATTGTTCGTTTCTTTCGCGCTGATGGTGAAGGTACATGTCGAATTCTTCAATGAGCATATCGTCAATGCCGGTCTCGTGTTCTCCATCACTCATGATTCTACGGCCCGAATGTCGTACACTTTCGCCTCTGTCTCCGGATATTGCTGTAGAACGTGCTTCATCTCCTTATCGGGCTTCTTAGACAGAGCCTGATTGCGGCCACCTCTGCTTTGATCCTTCTTCGTTCCTTTCCCGTGAACTGATCTCAAAAGATAAATTATGTCTGTTCTGTTTTTCGAGTCAAGCACCTAGGACTGTTTTCTTCCCTAGGCATTGTTGATCTTCATGACCTTTGACTTCACGTTGAATCTCGCCTCGTCCTGATCAAGACGGAATTATTGGGACGCATATTTCGCTTGTAGGGCGGTTAACGCGAGGCGAAGTGGAAGAGTACTTGAAGCAGTTGCTGAAATTGTAGAAAAAAGTAGAGAAACATAGGAAAGTCCTTGTTGGAATAGGTTTCGATTCAAATCTCGAAATCGATGGAAATAAGCGAAAAGAGCCTAAAAGTTTGGTATTAAACTACAAACAAGAAAACAAAACCTCACACAACACTCACGCATCAACATACGCCTTCAAAAAAGAAGGCGAGCGACGTCGTGAACGGAAGAAGAAATGTAGCGATCAACGGTCGCAGGCGAGAACGTCGAAGTGGGAGGAGAGGCTATTTATTCGTCAGCGAATCTCGTCACGCACTGCTTGCTTCAGTCGATACTTACGAGGCGGAGGCGAAGCGGCGCGGCGGCGACGAGGAGTGGCGGGGACGAGGGGGACGAGGGCCCCTACTCAACTGTTAGATACAATCTCACATGATTGGGGAGGAAGCTACTCACTCTCCCATTGCCGAAGGCGAAGGGCGAGGCGAGCCTTGGTGCGGGTTTCAGTAAGATTGCAGATTGGGTACTTCTTGTTACTTAGAGTATGCATAGTACCCGTGTTGCTTTCAGATGCTCAATTTTACCGAACTTATCGAACGCGCTATTACGTTTGTCGCCTAAGTTTGTTCTTCCACCAAACGAAGGGCCGTGCAATGGGATGATTTGTCGTTGGTCTGAGTGTAGAAGCCGGGATAGTGGGCCGCTATAACTATGTTCTAGAAATGGCACACTCAGGTATTTGTAATTAGACCATCCAGACACGGAACCTGCTGCTTCCCGGTGCCCCTTGATGTCCCAATCTTGACTTAATAAATCTCTGTGGTCCCTTTTGTAAGGCTGTGGATGTCATAAGGGGGTAGGTTGGAAACATACGTAGTGTGCTGAGCCGTGCTGTAATGTTTAAGAAGGTTAACCCTTTATATATCTCTTTATACTTACCACTTATCCCAACAGATGAAGGGTTATTGACAGTGGTATTTCAACTGGCTGGCGCATCTTTTGTTTGTCAATCCAAGGACAAAAGGCACTGCTAATAGTTGTTGTACTCGCTAAGCGAATTTAAAAGCTTGACAATAACTTATAAGAACATCTGAAAGGTCAAAATAAGAGTATAACAGACCAAAAGCGTGTTTTAAACACTAGTGAAGTTCATCTGCGAATGACTATTACCGCAGGCATTCAAATCCCACATTTCGTAGTTGGTATTAATCTTCTTAATCCCTCTCTCTACAGATCTTGCAAGACTTCTGTATGGCGGAGCATGCTCGATCGAACAGGGTGTATCTTTTAATTCTCCCAACGATTGATGCTTATACCATGGGCGTTCATTATTCGGCATTCGTTTCTCGCCTTCGCAAGCTCGTGTACCAATGATGATTGATAATTGAAAGTGCCATTTCCTGTACCTACTTTCTCTATTTCGTACTGGAAAGATCAGCGGCGTGCATGATGCTGATTGTGATCAGTCGAAGCATCTTACGAAGACCCAGGTCAGCTTGCCGTTGTGTTCAGAAGTCTATGCTCTCGTCCAGCATATGTCTCTTCGGCCCAGTTGTTCGAGTATTGTAAAGACCTTACTTAGTCTTTCTTTCTATCTTCACCTTCAAATCATTCAAGATTCTTGGTTTGCTTTAGTGTGTTGATTATAAAATATGTCGATAATATTCTAAATCTTTTAATCTTAGCAGATCAGTTATTGATACTGGATTAAAACTTAAAACCTAAAACTTTTTGATATATAGTTTCAGCTGCTGGTGATCCAGGGGGGAAATCCCCTGCGCCGTCGATGAACATTGGCCGTCAAAGATCTTGAATTACCAAATCCCGCCATCAGGGCAACGCAAATAAATGATCATATGAGCTTGTATTTCTTGGCTAGACACATAACCTTCTGACCCTCATATACCTTCTCACGCGTCACAGCGGAATCAATCAAAACATCACAAGACTACCTTCATTTTGAGACGTTTCTTCTTCGCACGAGCGACGATGCGAACCTGCAGCGAGAGGTGTCTTAGTTTGAAGTTCCTAGTCTGTCATTGCTTGCGAATCTGTTGCATGACTTCTAGCAACTGAAGATCCGTTGCTAGCTTCGAGTCTAGTATGAACTCTGAAACAATCGATTCATTCTCAATGTTTCATCCCAGCTGAGCACTTTCGAACAAGCGGCAATATACGTGGATCGATTCAAATGCGATGACTCTGGCTTCTTCTAGAAGCTTCATCAGGCTTTCCGCCATGATGTCGGCCGCTGAATCTGTAGGGGCGACCTTCAACACATGGAAGCCGGAGAGCAGGCAGATGATCGCGCAGACTGCAAATACCAATGTCTTGTCGGTTCTCGAAGGCTCTTTCGAGAGATGCGCGCCTTCGGCAAAGCCTTCCGCTTCTTTTAAAGACTAGGCCGTTCTTCCGAGTTGCTCGCAGGTAACTTGTCCCGGTGTACTTGGTGGTAATATGTATATGTTTCGCCTTTGAAACAGGAGGTGTGCAGAGGTCAGAGAATCAGGTTCCAAACCCATTATTTTGTAAGGTCTGAAGGGATTTCTTCGCAAGTTCCACTCTCTGAGATAAGACAACGCCGGAAGGGCATAAATGTAGGGAAAGTACCTGATATTGTAACTGCCAATGCGCCTTGAGTTGACTCATAGTCTTTTAATGTTAATTTTACCAACCACGCTCCGTCTTCAATTCATAGGCTGCTTCCCTGCTTCGGCTCTTGGTTGTTTTTGATCCTTAGAACAGCCCAACGGATTGTATGATCCTCGATGCTCATCGTTGTCTCAAGTTCTTCTGCTATGACGGTCATCGTCAAAGTTGAATAGTGCTGCTATACACTTGAACGTCTCGAACTAGCTTAGCCTTGACCAAGGCATGTCATTCCTTTGGGTCTGATAATGATTCCACAACGAAGTATAGACAGCTGGTTAACGAAACCAAGGATTCAATCACAAATTGTCAGAACTTGGGCGAAAAGATGACGACAGACTCGTAGCTGAGATAGCCCGAGTAGTTGATTGTAAGTTCCTTCAGCATAGCCTCTTCGTAAAGATTTAGTAGTCTATATGATCTAAACCGAGAAGTTGTCAAAACTTCAGGGCTTTGCTTAGCTTCCCTCGGGCCAGAGTCGTTCAGGAATCTCGCATTGCGGGCTTTCATCCACGTAGCGATTGTATCTAGGCAGTCTGAATCCTAGGTGTGCTTTTTATCAATCTATTTCATGTGCTGCAATGTCTTCGAGACTCGTATCATTATCGGCTTTACAAGTATCGTAGAGAGCAGAACCCGATGCATGCATTCGAAGAAGGTTGCGATCTGGTGAGAAACTTCAGACACAACAAGAAGCTGCCCTGCATCGCTTGCCAAGCTTGGAAAATCGTGAGAACACACGAGGGATTAATTTTGCAGCCGGCTTATCTTCTCGTAAAGGAACTGAGACCATGGGCGCATCGTCGGGTGCTCGACCACCTTCTCTTCATCAGGCGGACTGTTATCATCAGAACACTGTCAACCTCGTGGTCCCTGCAGTAGAAAAATGACTTCCTTCCAAATGCTCGACGTTCCGCTCTTTCTACTATTCTGAGTGCTTGCTTCTTTCTGTCAGAGCGCGCTGCTGAGTGCTGACAATGAATTCTGTTGCTTTGGTTCGATCAGAGCCAAACAAGATATCCCGTTCGCGTATCACTGCCATGTTCTTCGACCTACTAGCGCATCGGATATGGCACAAACATTCATTAACTCCGTGGCAGCGGGGAACCGAAATGGCACTGCCCCGTATCTAGTGGGATGTCCAGATGGGGTGTTCAAGGGCGCCATCATATCTCGATGAGCCGTGGCCAACAGCGACCGAGTGCCGCTTTCCAGAACTTCTAGGATTTCATTATCCTGCAGATTACCAACGAACCAAGGTAGGATAGTAGTACGTTCGCCCGATGAGGGTTCTTTGGCGCCATGAGGGATCTAAGGCATCGATATCCTGACTCCGCCGGCCTTACATGGTTGAGAGTCCCAGTGCACGCCAAACCGCTCTTCATCCCGTTTTGTAAAGACCTCAGACGAGATTCTGTGCTCGAACCCATCGATGTCTTCACCAAATTTCTTTACCCGACCCACCAGTCGCCTATTGTGGGGGACAAGACCATCTCATTCTTCTTCTTTGTCTTTGCCTTTGCCGCAAGCCTTCTCAAACAGTCGAAGATGACGTTCCAAACGACATAATCTGTCACAGAAAGAACAGAACAAGACTCTTCCTTTCCTCTGAGTATCTCGCAGATTTTCGAGCGGCGAACAAAGGCCAGATGATAAAATAGTGAAACCATAAGCTGAACATACATGAGATGCCTCCAAGCCGACTTTGGCTGAGCTTGATGACTTCAAAGAGAAAAAGACCAGGGATATATGCGCAGCCTCGAAGCCTTTCTAAGGGTTCTGAAGAACTTGCTGAATCTAGAGACTGCTATCGCAGAAATCTTGGTCTGAAATGTCGAATGACAAAAGCTGCCGGCGATTGCTGTTTTCAAGTGATATTTTTAAATAAGGTTATGAGCAGCATAGTCACTGTGCTGCTATGACTGTAGACTCAAGCGTCCGTCTCACAATTCAATTAAGTCGCTGTCACCGGTCTTCGCCTGCCTCTTCATCGTCGCTGCTTCATATTCAACAGCAAGTTTGCAGCCTTAAGTGACTTGTCTTCTGATCTTATTTCTTTGAAAGTTCCAGAGCATGCTTGTATTCGAGCAATTATTTGCAAGTATTCAAGTGTCTACCTTCCGGCTTTAGCATCTTCTTTCGAGAGCAGTTCCATTATCAAGTTTAACAACTTCCTGGATTTAGCTTGACCATTATGTCACAGAAGCAAGCACGTCTTGCCTGTTCTGCCTCATAAAGGTTAATTCCAGCTTCAACTGTATGTATTGTAAAAACAATATGCGAATACAGCGGCATTTGACTGACCGACTCGTCAGACTTTGATAACATATGATATCAATTTGCTTACCGAGTTGTATTGGGGAAAAGATTTGCGTACTCCTTTTCATCTATAGTCATTTGACGAAGCTGTGGTTCTGGATCGCTGCTTGCAGTTGGGTTCATGCAGTATGATCGAAACGCTCTTCTGCAGAATGAGATCGACGTCGAGAGTTCTGGTCGGACCTATCAGAATCATAGACTTATCTCTATCGTTGAGCTTGATTCAACTTTTTGACCTCAGTTCTCGACAATCTGCTGTGTATGAAGGAAGACTGGCGATTTGTCATTGCATCTTTTAGCACTGCGATATTATCGATATGCGAAAAATAGTAATAAAATGGTAATAATAACCAGACAGGAATGAATAAGATGCTTTGATGAATAATGATCGATAACGTGATATAACCTTTCTCCTTGTCAATCATGAAGTAAGAAGAGCTAGGTTATCAATGAAATCGTAATATACTATATGCTTGTGTCTAAGCTGCTTAATCTCTTCTAGGAATCGCTCATGGTTCAGAACCAAAGGGGATTTGGTTCGCTCATTATCTGATCGCTCGTAAACGAGCAAGAATGCAAACTCAAAAGATATATTCGATCCATCAGTAGAATCGGAGCTCACAAAGAAGCAGAGCGCGAACTAAGCTCCAGAGAAGATCCCGCCGATTTGGCGGAAAAGGGGCTGTTTTACCTAGGTGCTTCACCGAAACCATCACATTGGCTAAGCTTGAATAGATTCTCGTATAGAGGGTCTGAAGGCATCAGCTTCTCGAGTTGAGCATCTTTGCGGCATTGAAAAAGGCCGCAAACTCTTGCGCGTCTTTTCTCTAAGGATTTGGCTGGGAACAGGCGGGAGAAGAGTAGTTCAGGTGCGCTATCCCTTCATCGGACACGAGAAGCCGACGTCTGATCTTGTTTGGCATGTATGTATGGACGCGAGTATCGAGGGACTGCTCAACCAGAGTCTCCGTGATGATTCTTTGAGATGTCGAACAACCTCGCAGCATAAAAGAGAGTGACGAGTCGTCAGAGCTAGTAATGTCTCTGCTTGCTTTGCTCGAAGCGTTATCTGTAATGTTCTCTATGCCGTCAATCCTGAAAATCGGCCGACGTCGACTTTCTTCGGCTTCGGTGGTGGAATAGACGCCGACGGCTAGTATGAAGGTGTTGGCCACCCATTGAATACAACAACGCTCTGCTAGACCGCAATCTCGATCGTCGATATGTACACTAGTGTCATGATGACACAGATCAAGACCTTGAAATATACAGTTGAGGTATTCTGTAGGTAACGATGTCAAAGTCGGAATGAAGGTATGTTATACGAGAATATAGCAGGAAGAAAGATACGAAAAGCAGTATTTCTTCTAACGACGTTGTAATGTGCAGAACAGTGAGTGGAAATTAATAGTAACAGTTTCTTGAACCTGATCTTGAATGTTATACAGACATCAGCGCCAAGGTGATATATATAGTCTTGATAGTAACTCGCGAACGAGCTCAATGTGATGCACTGTCGAAGAATTGACGCTGAAGCAGATGAGTGTCTTGTACCCTGACGGAGCTGCTTGCTCTCTCCTTGGGAAGTCACAGGGAGTCAACCATTAGCTCATATGTTGCTTGGCAAACATCAGCTTCTTTTCTCCCTTCATCTTTTGACTTATAGAGGCTTGCTGAAACAAAACTCCCTGTTCCCCTTCTTCATAATTTCCCCTCAAAATATATAGATATACATTCAACGAGCTGGGCGTCATTTCCAAGGAATCTCGAAGTAGCATGCTCACAAACATCCGACGCAGCTCGGAAATCTTGCTCGGTAGGCCTTATCATGCGTCAAGAGAGCTGGTACACCTCATCCCGACCTGGTAACCTGGAGCAAGAGGTGGGCAGGTCGCTCCGCCTTGTAGAGCATGTGTTACTTCCATTCCTCATGAGTTCAAGTGTGAGCTCACCCGAAACATCTTTAAGATATGGTTCTAGCAGTTTGACTTATATTTTGCGGTAGAATAGCGCCAAGATTAGGAGGATCGGTCATAGAAATTGCAGCAATACATCTCTGCCAGCTGAGCTTCAGTTGCTTACTTCTTGTGAACAGCGACCTCTGTTTTATCTTTGAAGTTGACCAGAATTCGACTGCTTCGTTGTATTGATTTAAAGTCTCTCCTTGCGCATCGTCGTAGTATTTCGAGTTCGTATTCGTTAGGTGAAAAGGGCTTATAACCTTTGCATTTCTTGTTAGGAAACCAAGAAGAATAGTCATGCTTTGGAGCTGGTTCATGTCTGATTGGCTGCTGACGCGACTCGGTTTTACTTGCCCGCACAGATGCGTTTCTGATGGCATTGATCTTTTCTTCCAACTTCTTCAATTAAATTCGAGCACTATTTTCGCCGCCTCGTCTTGTATTGGGTGCCGCTCGCAAGAAATACGTGCAAGTGACAGGTATTGGTGCAAGGCGATCATCAGAAACTCGTAAGGAGCCTCTAAGTGAAAATCTGCGAAAGTGAATCTTGGTACGTTCTCTTTAGCTGCGGTAATTAGTGAAGACTCTTTGCTCCGGAAGATGCTAATGAAAAGATGGTGGGAGCGGTATTATGGCGTTCAGAATATCCACAAGCTCCTGGCTGAGCTTGGGTGTAAGTATGCCTGTTTCTTGAACCTTATTAGATCTATAAATGCCGGACTCGCGTCTTTTAAGCCATTCGATTTACATCATCATCACGGCTTCGAAGCATCAGTCGCATCGATTCCTCTTTGATTTCAAGTATCGCTTTCTGAGCCAAAGCTGCCACCTTATTTCAATCATCCGCCTCTTGGGTCTGATCTGTAGCCTTGAACAGGTACGAGTCCGCCTTACAAGCCAGACTCATTTGATCGAACATCCGGTTGCTGATCATGAGCTCTCGCATGTACTCGACTAGGGCTGGCTTGAGGTTGACTTTCACCCTTGATGTTCTTCCAATCCCGAAGGTAGCGTTGGAAGAGTATTCTCACGTCGTCGACGATGATCGGGTTGGCTTTCGCTCTAGTGAACGCTACGTTCATGCGCTCCTCGTTGTTCAGGAAGCTCAGATTCATCGTGACAATGATGTCAAGAATGATGACTTCGTTTTCCCTAGATCGAAAGTCGTCGATTGCCAAGACCGTCGCCAGAACCGAGGGCAAACCCTTCAACTCTCGACTGACGATCAGAAGGCGTTGCAGAAATTTGATTTTTTGTGCTCGATACGCGACGATCATCGTGATGTTGCCTTGACTCTCTTGAATGTGACGTCAGTAGCGGACCAGGAAAGTGAGAACGACGTTTGACATTCATGTGGTTGAAGCTGAACCCGATACTGTCATTCCGAAAGGTCAAGGTTCTTCCCCACCATAAGACTCAAGTGTTGTAGGCTCTGTCTCGTATGATGAAGAGACAGGTCTCATAGTCGTCAAGATGATGGAGATTCTTGATGACCATGAAATTCGAATATTGTGGTTTTATATATTCTTCGCTTTTTTCCTGAGTAGTTGAACACTCACAAAAGATGTGCTAAGCTCTTATGATTTTCAAAACCCAAAATCATAGGCGCTGATGTATTTACGCCTGTGAATGCTTCAGCAAGCTTTCGGCTCGCAGTCCTGTCTATTGTAGACTGTGGGAGAAGCATCTGGAGTGCTAGCAGATCGAATATCAGAAGTCTTCAAGTCTGAGATTCAGCAAGTGATTTCCGACTGATATGTACTGCATGCCAAAGCATCTGGTGTTGCATCAATTCAAGGATCGCATCGACGTTTTGAAAAGACATGCTTCGCTAGAAAAGTAGTCGTGCTCTCGCTAGGGGCCGCCAGAACCGCTGTAAGCGCTATAGAACTCATCATACCGGTGCCGTAGATACGTTTGTGGTCTCACAACTTCTTCACACATTTCAGACCACATTAGTCGACTTCATTGACCGACCTGACATTGAAGTCGCGGGAGAAGCAGTGATTTTGGTACTGAGGTCACTGGAACCATCTGAGCTTGGCTCTAAGCTCACTCGACGACCAATAGGCTCGAGAATCTACCTCTGTTATGGGAAATCTGTGTACCTACATGTTGTAGCTGATGCTACGATACTCAGGGTTTCGTTGTAGAACAAACACCTGAGTTGCCGAAGTGGCGGCGGCAAGGATGTTCGTGGTCTCGTTCAGAGTCCTGAACTATCTGGTTCTTGTCGCAATGGGTCCACAGGGCCTTCAACATCGCCAATCCCGTGATTTGACCAATGCGCTGCTTGAACGGCATTGTCTCGGGATCGAAGGCCGGATCGAAGACCCATAGGGTGGACTGGTCACGCAGCACGCAGATGCAGTGCCATGAAGAAGATTCATTTGCAGATCGCGCCGCTCCTTTCGTGTCACTAGTCATGAGCGTCAATCCTCCCGAGGCCGGCAAGTCTTTGATGGCGGCGGAGATAGTGGTGCAATGTTGCTGATCTGCTCGTTCACCAGCTAACCCAAGAGACTCAAGGTAGTTGGCCTTTTGCTTCGTCCCTTGAAAAGATGCCATATGCCCATGAACCCGCACGCCGTCCGTGGTACGAGACTGCAGATTGGTGAGAAATGCCTCCACGCTTTGCATGGTTGAGTTGGCGTTGAATCTTCCGGCCATTGGAACGGCCATGGCGATGAGGAATCGAGAATGAGAGAAAGGAGTAGACGAAGAGGAATTGGTCGAGTTATGGCGAGAATGAATAGAAGGCGTCAAGAAGGTTGATGAATCAAGCCGTCGCAGGGAAGCGAACTACGACAGATGAAGAATTATCTTTAGAGTCAATGAACCCGAAAGTTGAACAGGCTCAAAAGTTTGGCGTGCTGTAGCTTCAAGCAGAATCAACTGAGTATGAGCTGAGATTGATTTGAAGATAAATTCAAGAAGAATCATTCATTCTTCTTGACGCGGATTCTTGATCTTTGAATTCTTAAGATTGTATGCAAAAAACATGATTTCAAAATAAGAAGTGCACAATTGAGACATGTTTGAATAGTTCATAATGAGAATGTCGCGAATGTCAGAATTTGAATGTAAGCGAAAGATTCAGTTATGTAAAATGTCGTGAACAGAAAGACAGCTTTTGAATAATGATGATGTGACTTGATGTAATTTAATGTTGAAGCGAATGCTGAATGTTCAGTTCATCAAGATCTTCGTCACAATCTTGCAAGTAATGTAAAGACTTTCATTCAAAGAATTGAATGAATCAATTGCTGATTCAATTACTTCATTGATTACGAAAACAATCTTGACTCAAAAGATGACAGACTTGATGCTCTGATGCTCAGCTAGATCTGCTTTCTGCGTCTTTTTCTCATCATCTGAAATGAGAAGAGTGAAATTGTCATTCTCAAGCTTCATCACTTGAGATGTGTGATACATGACGTCAGTCGCTGCATCTTTATCTGTCGTTGTCGCTTTGGACTTCTCTTTGAGCATCGTAATGAGATGTTTGTTGAAAGACGTAGAGTAATGATGTAAGATGATGTTAAGCTGTTGAATGTGAAGAAGCAATAAGAAGCAGTGAGATTGTAGAATGTACAATGATAAGATGAGTGACCCTGTCAATGGTTTCGTTGCTGTACGGCATGACCCACCAGACAATAACGACGCCACCTTTAGCCCTTCAGAAGCCAGGTTTCAGCGGCGGCGCCGCCAACAGCCATCGTTGGTGCCCAGCCGATGATGACGCGGTCACCTGGCGAGGACTTTCGTATCGATATGTAGGTGGTTGGGTACTCGTTCGTAGTGCCAGGCTACCCGAGGTGTGTATTCTGTAGTACCAGCAGATGCTCTCGCCAGTGGTCCGTTACGGCCATTTGTCTTGCCATTGGGACGTGCGACCATGTTCAGATTGAGAAGATCACATTGAACCCTTCCCAGTTGCCTGTCTCCAAGACAATTCATTAGATGTTTCATCGCTAGTACTTATTCCCAGCCGGGAAGCCAGAAATGTAGACTGATTCGAACCAAACACCAGACATGCGGGAAAATCGAGAAATCTGATATACGAATCTGACGTTCATGCTCTCACACCCGTGATCTGTCTGCTTTCGGGTTTTATTTCTGATGTTTTTTTGACGTCGAAACCGTGATGTTGCTTTCCTCGAAGACCTCGTGATTTAGAGGTGATTGACTCGGTTTTCTTAAGCCATTTACGTACCTTGTCATGTGTGTTACGTGCTTCCACTTCTTCCAGATGTCATCATCTCAAGAGGGTGATTCATAAACCCCTACATGAAACGATTTAATGATTTGATTCGTTCAGGATATGATCGCCATGTGGGTGGGTTCTTGTGCGGTTTTACAGCCACTTTGATCAAGACAGCTTGACCAGTTTGCGGCCATCCTAATCATGTTCAGATGACCAAGGGATCCTGTGTTCTTGAAAACTAAGAAGCGTTTTTCATCGTTTTTCCGGTGGTGTCATCGACAATTCATGGTAGCTGTTGACGAGCAAGGCTATTGGGGTTGTGAGATTATCACAAAATACCATGATTCAGCAGATAATATTTTAAGAAGTAGTAATCAATGACCAGAAGAACGTCACATTCATTAGAACCTCGGTCTAGGGCTCCTCCTTTATTGGCGGATTTCTTCAAGTTCACTTCTTCGCATGGGCCATTTTCTCTTCTTTCGAGACAATTCCACAATATTGCTTGGTTGAGAATGGTTCAGCATAATTCTTGCGGAACCTGGCGTTGCCTAATTATTAGGCATTTATTGTGCCCAGATCGCAATTCTCCCGGGCTCTGGAAGGATGATCAGGGTTGACTGGGGACCGAAAACATTCTTCCGCTGTCAGACAGAGCTAGAGAATATAGCACGGTTGAGCTTTTTTCTCAACTCTTCTATAATGCCGGTCAACTCGTCATATTCGACCTCTGTTTCTGCCACGTGACGTTGATTGTCTTGGAAAGCTTTTCAAGACTCGAAACTCGAGTGATATGGTTCTTTCTTCTCATTGGCTTTTTCACTTATCGGCTACAGACCCACGAACGGTAGGCAGTACGCCATTCATCTCAGACGTGTGTGAGTTTTCGTGAATTTGCGCGGTAATATTGGTCAAACTATCCTCTTCGGTTCGTCCTCTGTTGACGAATCCCTTGATGTTCACTTCCCCGATTGTATCACGAGGCAGTCTCCTCCTACCACTTCTTCTCCTCCTCCTCTTCACGTCCAATCCTGATACAGGTAGTGGGGAAAAGACACAGAACAGGCGCTGTGGCTTGACAATGAAGAATGAATCACATCTATTCGGAAATTCTTGCCGCTGTTTGTTCAAGCAACAGTAAGTAAATGGCTTAGTCGTCTTGTAGCTTTCATTCTTGGACAAATCTTTCAGTAGCTCACTGTCTGTTGGAACCCTCTCTCTAGGTCTCATCTTCGTGTTCTGTCAGTCTGCTGTGTTCCCAACAGCGTCACGCTTCATGTGGTGGGTAATCTCTGAGAGTCGCTTGTGCTTTGCATAAAAGCCTCACTACATGCGTTGAATTTCTGAATCGAATATGCTTGAGCCGTTGTCTGGCCAGCGTTCAGTTTCTCCAGCTTCGAGACCAGAATTGTGTTTGAGTGTACGGATCTCGGTCCACTATCTTTACTGCACAGTCTCCGGAGAAGCTTTCGATGGCTGAGCATTACACCTTTATAATCGGGGTTTTACCCGGGGCTTATAGGCACCCTTGGATATTGAACGATCGCGAACGCCCTTGGCGGATCAATCGTTCTTGGCCGCACCGCTCTATGTGGCGATCTATAAAAAGTACTGCGCGGCACTCAAGGTTGTGACACAACATCAAATTCTTGGATACAAAGTCTTCTCTTCGTATGACCGCAAATTCAGACCAGTCTTCTATAGTCTTCTAAAGTCTTAGCCATGATTTTTTGTAAGGAGCAATATACTCCACCAAACCGAACAACCGATTGCTGAGCCTCAATTTATTTCTGTTAGCGAGAAGGCGGTTGTAGCTTAGATTTTATCTTCAGGTTGATCCATGATCGCCTCGGAAACAAAGAGGAACAGAAAGCCAGCCAAGCAAACAGCTATGCTCAAAGAGAATTTCTCTCATCGTCTAAGATGTCGATAATACGTAGTCGTAAATTATAAAATGCGACCGCGCTGAATTGTTAATATGGTGGGCAAGATCGAGTATACATAAACCATTTCCCATACCATAGTGTACCATTAATTCGGTGCGCTTGGGCATGCAGCCAAGATTCTACGTCGTTCTGGCGAAAACGTAGCCGTCGATTGTAAGGTAGTGCTTGTAATGAAGCGTCCTGTTCAAGGCAATATCAAGCATGTAGTAGGCTTTGTATATTATAAGCATGTTGATCGCAAATGCCAGTATAATAATTGGGTAGCTGGCTGTGTTGACTTTGCTGGTAATGAGTAGTGACGTGACCGAGATTGTGGGTAGTCCAACTCTGTCGATTATCAATCGTTCCACATTCGAATCCCCCTTGTATCGGTCCTAGGCTGTGTTGAATTGTGGCTGTTTATCCATGGGATTTTGCGTCTGAAAATCCTTCCTTAACCGCTCGTCGCTCCCATTTCTCCTAAATCGAGTGTCCTCCCATCTTCAGAAAATTAAGCCACTTGAAGAGGCGAAAGAAATTTTTTAGTAAAAAATATTGCTCCCTTCCCCACACACCTGTTGGCTAACATTTAGGAGAGCCAGGCTGGGTTTGATGTGCACGGAACCTGGTTGTCGAAGATACGTGCAAGTGGAATGTAGTGAAGAGTCAATTGAGTAGTTTGTGATCATCCCAGAACGTTCTAGAGTGTCGAAGCAGCCTGATGAACATACGAGAGAAATTTGGAAATTTGTGCATGTCAAGACGTCCATCTATTTCTCCATCTCATCTTGTCTCTTTCTCTCCTGTTCTCTCTTTTCAGTGCACGTCAGAGGAATCCCAATCAGAACGAGCTTTGTCAGCCACGTCGACGATATCAGAAACCTCGGAGTGCATCTAACTTTTCAAAGCCAACAAGAATCAGTGCGATTTTGGAAGGTAGTTGCCCTTTTCCGCTGCTGTCCACGACACCACAGTGCTGGTGTCGTCCTCATTGCGGCCTTTAGTTCAGTCTCCTTTTTCTTTAATTCTCCATCCTTCTCCTTGATGGATCGTTCCAAGGTCTCAACCTCGGCCTCTGGAATTATTTGCAGTGCTTTTTAATGTGTCTCGCTCCTTTTAAACTTCCGCTAGCTCCTTTGCCATCAGCTCATAGATTCTCCACGCAGCCAACACAGCACCGCTAAAGTAGCAGGCTTGGCACGATGTTTTCTCATGCATCGTTCGAAAAATCGAAGGAACAACCGTACTAGATTGGTAAATGTCAGCAAAGACTTAGCATATTTCTTTGAAAAAGAAGGGCTCGAGGGGTTTTCGAGACTCGAGCCCTTGTCACTTATTTCAAGGTTGAGATTGTGCTAGAGCTCGATGAAGACTCCTCGGGTCCCAATGCTAGATTCGTTGCATTTTCAACTATACTCGCCATGCTCAGTATTTTGTTCGCCGTAATGACTGGCTGGATAGTAAGTAGAATGATACCAATCCTAGGCCGGAGTCATGCTCGGACTTTGCAACTCCAGGAGTCTGCGCCACATGGGAAGTTCCGCCTTTGGTGATTGCCCCATCTATAAAAAGTCTCAAGGAGCCTCGTATTGGTTGCTGAAAGCCTGCTCTATATTAAAACGAGTTTGGCTCTCTCTTCTGAGCCACAGCAGCAGACGAATTTCTCGCTCAAAAACACCGTGGATTAGGTCTTGCACTTGGGGATCTTTGCAATCTTACAGCCAGCTCTTGAAGATAATTTTCGTATAGTGCCACGAAGGGGACACATTTTGAAGCGTTATTTGATATCGTTCAATCCTGCAAACATCATTTGCTTGATCTCGTTCACACAGCTACCTGAATTTCATGTTACAGCCATGATTGAAAAAGCGCAGCTGGTCCAACAAGCCGTTACACCGCATCCTCACAAGGTTTTATTAGTGGGTGAGACAGCAGCTTTCGTTTCGGAGCTGGCCTAACGGTGTATGGTTCGTCATGGAGAACGACCGCAAACGCGATACCGGTTGCTTTCCTTGGGCCTCTTTTCGATGCCTCGGTTTTAACTTCAGGTGATGATTGTTTGGCTTTGGTGAAAGGAGTCGATGGCGCTTCGAGAGATACTTCTTCGAATAAAGCTATCAACACCGTTGGAATAAAGCTTATCATTACCTGAAGGCAGTTCATGTTCTGTCGAAGAGAAGGTGGATAGGATTGACACGTTGTTCGAAAGGCTGACTGCACCTGTTCTTCTGGGAAGATACCGTCCGAATGGTAGAGGGAGAACGTTGCCACAATGTTTATGTGAGGTTCCTTCGGTGAGACATTGTTGGTGGTAGGGAGAAGGTTCCGCATGACTATTCGTTACTTGCTTCTAGACTGCGAACAGTGGTAACAAGGTTTCTTCCTGTTTGCTTTGGTGTCTTGATTTCTTAGACATCAGTACCGCAAATTGCTCTTCGTCCAGGGCGAGGTGCATCACTTTTTCAATAGAGGTACTGATCAATTCGATGAAGGGAGCAATTTCCCACAACCTTTACTTTGAGGTTCCTTGAGGAAGGCATGGTATCATTGGTAGAACGGGAGTTACTTCCTTCACCCGCATCGATGTTCTCGTTGAAACCAACCTCAAGCGAATTCGTCATCGCTGTCTGAGCTGCTGAGACACAAACGGCCATTGAAAAAGTATCTCAAGCGGTAACAAACCGCACATTTTCTCAACATCGACGCAGGAAGTTCCAGAGCATGTGGAGGCTTTGTCGCGCAGTCACTCTTGTAGTTGCAGCGAAGTCGACGTCGGTGCAGCCTTGGATTGCGACTCGAAACTTTGTTCGGCAAAATATGAACTATCTCTGCAATACCTGCCATGTAATGCTCCCGCATCCCAGGATCTAAGACCGGGGCAACGTCTGTACTGAGGCTGTGCAACTTGCGCCTGATTTTCGAGGTTGCAGTGCGAGGTTCCGCCGGATTTGCTTTGAAAGAAGACTTTACTGAATTTAGCGGTCGGGTAGGGTGCTTGTGGATCGGGCCCAGCCTGTACATAAAGATTAAACAAGTCTTTCGGTCACCCCCACGCAGCGATGATTATCCTGTCTCGGACTCATGAAAAAATCCTGAGTTCGTCGGCAAAAAACAACTATCTCCTTTGTAAATTTGATGACTTTCTATAGCGGCGCGTCGATGTCCACTTCGTTGTCCGGCGGGCCACAATGCTTTAGGCCCGGCAAGTCGTATTTGTCCACGACGACGTAGACATAAGCTATATCGGAATTCGGGACGCTTCGCTTGATGCTGTTGAGTGATGTGCTGAGAAGAAGGGTTGTCGACTCGTGATGGGTTGTGACAGGTATAACGCTGTTCTCTAGCACACAAACACCAAGAGTTCTCAGCCGCAACAATTCGGCTCGTTTACTCCTTCTACCTCTTTCCATCCCAAGTAGAAGACGTTCTGGCGCGATCATCGTTGAACTGCCGCGCTCATCGTTGAAGGCTGACCCGCAACGGGCGAGAGTTGGCGCTGAAATATACGTGGATAACATGGCAGTATGTGATTCAAGAGGAAATATGGCGTGAAGGGTACGAGAGTCTGGAGGCCTTCAAGGAGAAGATGCACTACGATGGTGCTCTGAAGAAGATGCTTAAAGCACAGAACATCTTACAAAAGCGACAGGTGAACGTTCTTGCCTTGACTTTCGTTTCATCCGAGCTTTCGGCTGATTCTAGATCGAACAGCAACAATCGTCTCGAACCATTCTTCAACAATGAGACTGTCTGTCTGATCAGTTGCTGTTCGACACTCTGAAGCTCCTCAGATTCAGCGATCATCTGCTTCGCGTTCTCGCTTCTCTCAGTAAGCTTCAATTCGACAAGAACATCGTTCTTGATGCGCTAGAAAAACAAGTCGTCATGCGTGTCACACTCGATTCTTCCCGACTAAGCTCTCAATTGATGAAGAATTTTCAGCGTCAAAATCGAAATCAGCATAGCGGAACGACATGTCTGTTGATCTCGAACGTTGTGAGTAGAGAAAAGATCATGTTCTTCTTGATTTCGAAAGAGCTGTCTCGAGAGAAAAGATGAAATTCGACTGAGATTATGATGACGGTATGAAAGCTTCGGTTTCCGAGAAGAGGACGAAGTCGATGGCGAAATCTGGTCCTAGGATGCCGGCCTTGATACGGGTTTGAATAATCTTGTCGAGTCAGCCGACGTTTTGAGACTTGAGGAAAGATCGTGTTCTTCTTGATCTCGAAAGAGTTGTCTGAAGATGAAAGATGAAATTCGACTGGGATTAGAGTGACGGTATGAAAGCTGTGCCTCTGCAAACTCTAGCGCAGAAGAGCTTAGCCTTCCCAGCGTTTCCCATACTGCGCAAAAGAAAAGATGCCTTCTATAACAACCATTATATATATAAGGTACGCTTGAATTTTCGTATCACCGTGTACGAATATAGTTATAGTAGGGTATATAATCATCAATGGACGCTCGGCCTTTGGCTCAAGAGAAGTGCCAGTATCGATGTTGTGAGGCTCATCGGTAAGCCGCAAGTGCTGGGTATAGAAAGGCCGGAAGTTATTATCACATCAATCTCGTGACGAAGGAGGTCGAGCGTGCTGTTGATAGAGAAGGCAGGATGGATCGTTGACTTTATCTCTGAGGTAGACACTCAAGAAAACAGCGTCATGCTCAAGGATTGTCCGAGAGGTATGTACGGCGCTGTTGTAGGTTCGTGCTCGAAGACGCAGTTGTTATACAAGCTGTGCGGTCCATTGTGATCTTCGTGTTATCGAAATGGACTGTGAATTTCCTCATCTCGATTCTTTGAAAGTACGAGCAGAAAGTCTTAATAACAGCGTCGCGCTCAGTCTCATTATTTCTTCTATTTAGCTTGACATTGATAATTCTCTGAAGCATACGACGTTTGAATTCGTGATCTCGCTTTGAAAGTTAACGTGTGACATGAAGATTAAAGTCTTTGTAATTCACATTTGCTAGATTCTCGTGTATATCGGAGGATGAAGATACCTTCGATATTTGCAGAACGAGTGAGTCGCGTCTTCCGTGATCTCGATGCCACCCTGTGAGAGTCTTCTTTTCTTTCGGAAAACCCCCACGAACCGCAGTTCCCAGATTGCACAGCGACCTCTCAGCCTGAGCTGATTGGAAGCCGATTTTCAGCGTGACCTCACGTACTCGGGCGACGTGGCAGTCGTGACGGTGACGTGGGGCGTGAGGACACCGGGTTATTGAGATTGATCAATCCTACTCGTCATCTTGATCGGTGTAGGCAACACGAGTCTCAAGGAGAATGACGCCGTTGGGATAGCAGTGCAGTGTAAGGCACCAAGACGACCTGCATGCCTTCCGAGTGCTGCCAGGCGGCAGAATTCTCAGCAGCGTCTTTCCACTTCCGGTGAGAAGAACAATGATGAGGCTCTCGGTCCGACACAGCAAGTTCCGAAAAGTGAGTCTTCGATGATCGCTGAGGAATAACGTGAGCTATGGGACTATGCGATCTCTCTCTGCACTTGAAGCCATCCTCTTTATGATCTCTGAGGATAGCACGGGAAAGATAGACGAAGCACTCATATAGCAACCTTCGAGGCGTACGCTCCCTCATGATGGCCACAAGGACCACGGGAAGGTTCAAAGTTAGAAGTGCATGACGCAACCAGTACCACGTTTTTCTTGATCGTTGTTTCGATCACCATCTTGAATGGCCTTGATGTGGGTGGGTTGGTTTCTGGGATACCCTGGACGGTGCTCATCACCAAAAAACTGCCCAAGTCGCTGCAATACCCCGAGCACCTGTTGATAACGAGGTCTCATCTCGGGCTCGCCTGGTTGAATGTAAGCATGCACGATACGGAACATGTGGCAGATTGGGATCTGCTGTCGCTGAATGTTCGAAGGCTGTAGAACATCACTGTCCATTTGCTGAATCTCGAAACATCAGAAGGAACTGTGGTTGAGAAATTTAAGGAAGAATTTCAATCCTTTAGTCTTGCATAGGGAAGCAGTTCTGATCCGATGTGAGAGAAGTAATATCTGTGTTCTTCTTCTGTGCTCAAAAGACTGTAATCGCGCTCTTTTTGTGACCCAAGTCTACTTCCAGCTTCTGCAGTAGGCACTTGGCATGAACAGGCGCCTCTTCCTCACCGTGGCTTAGATCTTTAATTCGGTCCGCTTCCGATGCTTGGCCGCTATCACGTTCTCTTTGCTGTCATGAATGAACCTTAAGTACCTCGCCCGGAACACTCATTGCCACCTCGAGGAATTCCGTCGTCGTTTCCATGACTATATAGCTCACCCTCCAGAAAACGGGGTGGTTTTGACGTATGCTCTAGCTCTATGTTGAGGCTCTCCTCATCTGGTCAGGGAGAAAGCGCGATAAGCAAGACAGCTCAGGTCGTGGTGTATTAGGCTCCGAGGTCGAAAATCACAGCGCTCCTTGGAGATTGGCGCCGAGGCAGGCGCAGATGCGTACCATGCGTTCCACACCGCTTTGAGGCGTAAGTCAGCGCAGAATCGAATTCCTCTGAGAATTTGCAACTAGCGGTTCAGACACAAGTTAGTCAATTCTCATAAAGCCAGTAAAACAGAGAAGTATTACCTACAGTTCACACCCACAGCCACTGCGCCAGACCCAGCCGCACCCCCCTCAGTAGAGCAAGGACAACCCAAGAACGTTGCTGGACGGCACGTACAACGGATCGGTCTACGCTTTGAATGTTGGTTAAAGCAGACCTCGCTCGTATCCCTAGCAGATCAGGAACACATTAGCCATAGAACCATAAGACCAGCACAGTATCTTAAAAACTTACCGAGTTCAAACCCGCAGCCAAACGTCTTAACGGGCGAACAAGCGAGCAGCCGCACCTTCTCTTTGTACACGTATCTGTGCTGCTCTGTGGGCACCCCACCGTATAAAGGCGCCCAAGTACACTCTTGACTCCTTTTGATCAACCAAAGCGAGTCATGCGCAGCTACAGTCGCCAGGCAATCGCCCAAGCCAAGGGCAACAGGTCACGGTAAGGCCTTCATAACCATTGCATACCCCGAAGCTTCCGTAAGGTATAGAAACTTAGATGCGAGGAGGTGGGTGTGGCGGATCAGGAAGAAATGATATTTATATAGAAGTCCAACACCAGGAGGTAAGACAGGAGTGCATAATAGACCAAAAAGCCCGAAAAAAGAATCAGCTGTGGGCTTCAAGTCCGTATATGGTAGCGAAATATATACAAAGGCAAGAAAGAAGTAAGGGAATTCTACATCCAATAACCTTCAAGCCCGCCGACCAAGGCATGCCTCCATCTCAATAGCAGAGCCAAAGACGTTCAAATATGTATAAGAAAGCTGAAAGCATGTCTACACTAACGAAAGAAAAAGAAGAAAACATCAGCGAGGAAAGAGCTGTTTAAGTACCCACCCATAAACACCCCCAAGCCGGGTACCACTGGTGCGGATGTCCCAAATATCCACACCTCTTCACGCCCCCCTTCCCCATCCCGCTCCCGCGCGCGCCCGTGAAGACCAGGACGGTGTTGGAGATAAGAGGCGGGAGGCATGCGGTGTGACGGGGGCTTTTGAGGGGAACTTCACGGTGTTCTGGAAGAGATAGTGGGGGGGAATGTTGCGTGAACGAAGGTGCAGGCGGTGTTGGGAGATAAGACGCGGAAAGGGCGGGGCGGGGCGTGAGGATTTTTCATGCTTCTTCACGGCCTTTTTCACCCAAGAAGATAAGGGATATACGATAAAGACTGAAGTTTATTGGCTACACTCATAGGGAAGCCAAGGCGTGGGTAATGTCCGAAGTGCTTCAAGGGTTGGTTGGTATTGGGTGAGCTTTCATGGGGGGGGAGTAGCACGTCAGGACGGGACCAGATCAATATCCGTGTGAGAATTGTTCCAGTAGCAGGTTCGAACTTCTTTTGACAGACACGTAAAATTCAAATTCCCACCTTGCATCTATTGGGTATCTTTAAATGCAGTCAGCCCAACGCCAGCGTCCAAGATCCTACTTTACATGTCTCTATTCCCAACCCAAACTCCCCCCTCCCTCGCCTCTCCCCTCCTCTTTCCCTCCCTCCCCTCCCACCACCGACACCACATCCAATACCCCCCGGCCGCCACGCCAACCGCCACAAAACTCCCCAACGCCAACCACTTGAAATCACCTTGCTGGTTCCAAATCGCCGCTGCAACCCAATGACCCAGGCTGAATACACTCACTATTGCCATCTCGGTTCCTCCGAAACTGGAGCGATGGGTTGCCGGGATAAGGACTTGGGTCAGTTGCATGGCGCTGAGGTCGTAGGTCCAGCGGCCAAGGAAGGAGAGGGAGAGGAAGAAGAGAAGGGTGAGAGTTGTAAGGGTGTGGGTAGATAGAGGGGAGGGTGGGGGAAGGGAGTCGGATTTATTGGATGGCGGAGGAAGGGTGGCGTCGAGCTGGAAGAGGGAATACATTACGGGGATCTGGGCCATGGATCAGTGGGTGAGTTCCATGGATTTTTCAAGGGTGACTAACCAAGCAAAGTGCTAGACCACAGATACCCCAAAGTCCAACTCTCACTATACCCTCTTCAAAATGAGGAGTCTGCTTTTGTCCATCCTCCTGATCTATATTTCCACTCTCCTCATCATCACCATCCTCCAACAGAGACTCCCGCACCTCTGTCTTGCTTGGCTCTCGCATATCATACGAATCAAGTTGAGTCGCTTTGGTCGAAGACAGCCTAGCGACAGCATGTGGAAACACGACGGTACTAGCGATTTCGAAAACTGAACCAATGGCCTTAGCAACAGTTACCACCCCCAACGTGAAGCCGGCATTGAGTAGGTAATTGGTGAAAGTGCCAGAGTAGGAAAGAACAGAGGCATGGAGTATAGCGACGCAAATGGAGGGAATGCAGACGGTGGAGCTGAAAAAGTATCGAAGGCCGACCATGTGCGAGTGGAGGGAGGCCTCGACGTAAGCAATCACCCCAGCAAGTATAAAAGACGGTGATCGGTCTGTTGCTGATCCCATGGAATAGTCGTTCAACTTTGCTTCAGTATCCAGATCCTCCATCTCCAATTCGTCGTTTTCCTTCCTCTTTGGTGTTTGCAGACGACGATTCTGCCTCGATACGTTCGTCACAGCCCAGCACTCGACTCCCCAGCTGACAGTACTGACAACAGCGACCACAACAGTCGCCACCTTGTGTGTTGAGACCGAAGATATAAATGTCGCGATTGCCAAGGGGCCCCCAATTTTACACAGCATATCAATCCTCCTAATTGTAGTGTTCAAATGCGTCAAACCATACGGCGTCCAGCTCCTGCCTTTCACCGGAGGGTTTGCAAGTGTCGGGATCCAGTCTCTTTCCATTGAGAGGATGTTCGTCATGCGAGAGAGTTTCTCGACCATACCGAGGACGAGGACCAGGGCGAAGAGGAAGCGCTTGTATGAAGGACTTTCGGAGGAGAGAACGAGGAACCATATCATGCAGGAGGCTAATACCATGAATTTGTTGGTGTTGATGGTGAGGAGAAGTGTGCGGAGGCGGGAGGGGGCGTGGTCGACCCAGCGGCCGAGAGCAGAGGAGAAGAAGAGGACGCAGATGGTTTCAGCGATACCACTAGTGAGGTCAGTAAGAAGATAGCTGAGATGGCTCTGCTAGGGGGGGGGAACATGTACTTAATTGATGAAGCCAAGAGATTTCCAGGGAAGGCGACTTGGATGAAAAGAATCTAAAATGTCTGTCAATATTGGAGCAGTCGGACAAGGACGGTCATCCTTGGGGCAAAGTGTCTTCACCACAGCCCACTCGTACATTCGCGAATTCCACATGGACAGAAAGTGAGAGAGGTAAAGGCACCATGCCTGCTTCTGAGTCAGGTCATCGCAGTGAGCGTAGTTCACGTTGTCCTCGGCTGAACTCCTGGAGGAGTCTCTGAAGGGATCGCTTTCGGGACGTTGGCCAACACGACTTCGTTCTGCCATGTCGGCAATCACTCATTGCAGGAGGGAGATGTGTAGACGAGAGAAAGAGTTGAAGGAAAAAGAAATCCATAATGGCTGATTCGTGACACGCAGAGCTGTGCCCCGTCCACCGCTTCACTCATAGAACGCAACTTTGGGGGTTTCACAAGCGTGGGCAAGGTTTAGTTCTATTCTAGTGGATTTTCATGCAGGCACAAGCCTTGCATAAAGTTACCGCGGTAGGAAAGTGGGGTCTCGTTAAGGTACGACCGTGAACCGGGAGATTTCTTTAGATCAGTAGCGCAAAAGGTACGGACTTAACTAATGTACTCCGTACCTCAAGTAGGTAGTTCTATGTACCAACAGCAGCCCTGTACCTTATCCCTGCTCTCCCACCCACCCCCTCCTTATCAATCTATCATTAGGACTATCCTGCACAGCCCCCAACCGATCTGACACACATCCACCATCCACCATCCACCATCTCCTATCTCCAGCTCCACCCAAAGGAGGTAGCGATAGAACAGATCTCCTATCTCTAGGGAAGATTCAACATCTTGCGGCTGCATAGTCGTCTGCTTTGGTCGTTGAAGAATCCCCGATGTGTGGGCCTTTATCTTGCACAAATTCTTGTTCCGCTGTCGAGGGTGCGTGGATAGGTAGCCTTGAAATTGTAGAGCCCTGAAGATGTGTGATAGCACCATCTTCCATCGCAGTCGGCAGATGTCGTAGTGAGATGCATGATTACCCGAGTACGAGTAGCCACATGTACTGGAGAAGGCATCTCCGATTAGAGCGAGTCCAATTGGGGACATTAGTCGAGGACCACTGGATGCCATGCATCTGGGCGGAATGTTTCATACCCAACCAAAGATTGGCCGTCGATGCAGCAATACACATAGGCCACCATTCCGGGTCATTTTCTGCTGGCTAGGCTTTCAGACATGATTCGAATATTCACGTGACAAGGTTGGTCGGTGGAAATGGACGGGCCTAGGTGCGTTGAACTCGTCGCTATGATCGGGAAGACGATCGAATGAGTAAGGATCGCGTTCTCCACTAGAAACTGCAAATCCTTTGGAGACGTGAATCGATCGAGAATTCAGTTCAGTCCCAGTGTCCTCCTGACTCTTCAAAGGAACACGGCCGTCGTCGCCTCTGAGAGACCGACCGTTGCCCAGACTTTTTCGAACATAAGACGTGAGCTTCGATGCCTTGTTCGTTGTTCGCTTTTGACCTATGGCGAGCAGTGCACGGTAGGTAGGTAGACATGAGACGATGACGGCGAAATTGACTTCTAGGACTGTGAAGAGTGCTTGGTGTTCAGCAGCCGCTTCGACGGTACGGAGAATGTCCAAGGCAACAATGAATGTTGCAAGGGAAAATATAAAGGCCAGTCCGATCTTCTGCCGTGGTCGAATTTTGAGATCCTTTAGCATCCAGAGAGGGAGAGCCATGACTGTCGAATCAGTCAACGATTCTGGAAGGGAAAGAATACAGCTTACTGGCCAAGTCAGACACTACGTTGATGACACACGTATATTCCAGCTTTACCAGACGCCAATGAGCCGCTGAGCCGCAGGCCTCTGTCGTACATGTCAGTCTTCACATGCAGGTTTCGTTTTTGCCGAGTTGAGTTTACTCACTGTAATCCGCCACGGTTTTCGCATGTGCGCAAGTAGCAAGCACACCTGCAATCGGCACCCAGAAAGTCACCAGCGTAAAAGCGAGTACCGCCCACCATATCTTTCTGAACTGCATCGACGTTCGAAACAGCTGATGATAGAATAACAAGAATGATATCTTGACGAGCCAAAAGACGAGATACAGGAGACAGTTGTTGATCGTATTCAAGTAGTGAGAATGTTGATAGCTACGCAGCAGCTCTGCCTGTGGTGTAGTCTTTGTGGCCTTTAATATGGCGAGGCTGTGTTCGGCGTTGAGTGTGGCCTCGTTGGTTACGCTGTGCGAGAGTAGCACGAGGAATGCTGCCAGATGCGCCAGATCATCCCAGTACAAGCGTCTAGAGTTGTAACCTCGAATTGCAAAACGGCCGAGAGTCAATGCCCCTGCCACACCAGTCAGGGCCCAGTTGACCGTCTGTCATGCTATCAGCTTGCTGTTGTTCCAGTAGAGGTCAACCTGCAGGGAGTAGTGAGGAAGAGGGGCAGACGGTAGCATTTACTGTACTCATTGTGCTTGGCGGTATCGGCTGACCGTCCAGTGAATCGTTTGGTACTTTTAAGGATGCAGACGGGGTCGGTCAAGTCCCAGCATGTCGACACAGGTGGGCATGAGCCTCTCCATAAAGGTCCCGAAGTCTCAGGGTGGTAAGGTATACATACAGTACTACTGTATTTCAGTGGAGGATCATTACCAATCTTACGACACGCCCGAGACGGCGGGGGATAGTGTGCCTCATCCCGGCAGATACCTCGTGACACAACGCTCTGGTCTTGGCAACGATAAAGCAGTAGGGAGTAGTGACTAGTGAGACTGTGAGACTGTGTGGGGTAGGGGTCACTGACAAAAAGCAGCATCTCCGTGCCGCAAATCCGAACTGAAGGAATCGTCCTGGTTTTTAGGGCTTGATAGAGCATGGGTGGTTGGTGCATTGGTGTGGTAGTGTGTTGGGGCGCGCTGACTCGTTAGCCTACCTAGTAAGGTACCCCCCCACCTCGCACGACATTTCGACATTTGTTATTACTCAGAAAGAGCAAGACAATACGGCATCAAGTCTTGATGAAAAGGACAGAGCGCTGTCCTTACTCTGTACTGGTAACGATAGGATCAACGACTCGACCGATCCACAACCAGATCAACGCAAACTGCCAAACGGTATACCGCTGTGTTACGACTCCGGACATGGTGTGCAGACCCTGGATAGGAAGATCTGGAGTTCAGCCCCCAGCGGGAGGATTCGTCAGACACACCAGACAACTGAGATAAGAAAGAACCCTGCAGGAAGCACATGGCACATGAGCTCGGGCCCTTTTAACAAGCACACGTGGCAGCGGTTGATGATCAGCCTGCTCGACTTCCACCCAGATGGGAGTCTGACAGGAATCGTCCGAATCCAGAGAAAATGCCAACATTCCGCGAGAGTTTTCACGTTTTGATTCGTTACGGTTGTCTTAGGTACCTAGAACTTTTATGTTCTTTTACGTCCAGTGCTAACAAGACCATAAAATCAACGTGGATTATTACCAAGCTGTTAAGAAGCAGTCAAGTCTGGGAGCTCCTTTTATTAACCAACAAATCATGCGCGTTTCTAAGGTAAGGAGCTGTGCGAATTACAGAAATATAGAGTGATTCAGAAAGAAACCTCGATTATTTCGCATGACCCCAGATACTTTAAAATTGGGGCGGGTCACCATTAAAATCGGGATATGAACCTTCTTCTAGAAGCACGACTACCCCTGCTAGGTTTTCTCATATTACTCCCTTACAGTACGGTGTAGTACATGTAATTTACATTTCCATACCCTACAGTTGTGCCGGGTCCGACGGATCTTCGGTGATTGCAGAGTTGAAGGCACTACCTCCGTACTGCTCTTCTTGACAATCGCAAGCTTGAATAATAAGAACTAAGCTATAAGCTATGCCGTGCCCCGTGACGAGTCTGAGAAGATCTGTCGACACTCGACTGTCGCGCAATCCAGAAGCCGTCGGCGGTTGGAACAACAACGTGGTTCGAGTGAGGTCCCGAGACTTCGGCGCGCTAGCAGCCGTGGCGTGCATGTCTGAAACTGTCTATCAGTCTCCCAGGGCAGGGAGGGGTAACTCTTGACTTGTCTTAACTTATCACGTAGAATACCTAAGCTCAAGTATTCCGTACCTACTCCCGTACCTTACCTTGGGTAGGTAAGCGTGGCAGGGGACCTCATCGAGTCATCCTATCGGAGAATTCCAGGTCGGTTATGTACTAGTGACCTAGCCCTGTTGCAGACCGACCATCGGTACACAAGGTACAGTACGGAGGCTCCTGTACCTTGACACTCAAGTATGATTGTACAATGTACCGAAGTAACTCTAGTATTCTTCCCGTCCTAATACTGTTGGAACCTTCCCGCCATCGCTAAATCGATGTCGTTCACGGTGTAAGGTAGGAGTATCATTGCTGGAGAGGGGCTTCCTGGATGCCATCATCGGCGCGAGACCGATTACAATGGGCCTTGGCAAAGATGGGCCTGAATCCATTGAGCTTGAGCATCTCTCACATGCATTCGACGGCGCCAACGATTCACGCCACCATGGTCGCAGGCAAAGGTCAAACAGCATCTCGGACGACGAAGATGTCGACGATCCGGCAGACGAGGATGGGACGCAGCTGTATTCGCCAATTGAAGAGCGTGCCGTGATCAGAAAACTCGACCGCCGTCTCGTTCTCTTCGTAGCATTGCTGTACATGCTGTCGTTTCTAGACAGATCCAGTAAGTCATGTTGACGGGTCCTGGAACCAAAGAACGCGATGCTAAGCTTCCCAAGACATTGGCAACGCTCGCATTGCCGGTCTAACCGAAGATCTCAACCTCACTTCCTCCCAGTACGAATGGCTACTGACATCCTTTTACATCACCTACATCCTCTTCCAATGGATGACCCTTCTTTACCGCATCGTCCCCGCTCACATCTACATGTCTCTGTGCGTAGCATCATGGAGTGTGATTGCTTGTCTCCAGTCAGTCGTCAGCTCGTTCTGGCTCATGGTGGTTTTACGTGCCGCCCTTGGTATCGGTGAAGCTGCCTTCTCCCCGGGCATTCCCTTTCTGCTCTCATTCTTTTTCAAGAGGGAAGAATTGGCACTGCGGACGGGCCTGTTCATCTCTGCAGCGCCTTTGGCCACAAGCTTCGCGAGCAGTCTAGCCTGGCTGATCACAAAAGCCGGCGAGCACATCCCAATCGCAGCCTGGAGACTGCTGTTCCTGGTAGAGGGCTCCCCAAGCATCGTCGCGGCCGTGGTCGCCTGGTACCAGATCCCCGACAGCCCCTCCCAAGCCAAATTCCTGACCCGCCGCGAAAAGAAAGTCGCTCAACTCCGCCTCTCGGCCGCCAAAGCCACAGAAAAAGACCCCCTCTCCAAAGAAAACCCCAAACTCGACTTCCACGACATCGGCCAAGCCCTCACCGACCCAAAATGCTACCTCACCGCCCTCATGTTCTTCAGCTGCAACGTCGCCTTCTCCAGCCTTCCCCCCTTCCTCCCGACCATCATCCACGAAATGTCCTACACCCCGCTCGCCTCGCAAGCCCTCTCCGCCCCACCTTACCTCTTCTCCTTCCTTGTCGTCCTCCTCACTGCCTTCCTCTCCGACCGCGCCAAGAACCGCGGCAACTTTGTCATCTTCCACGCTCTGCTCGGCGCCTCGGGGTATCTGTTCATCGCTGTGGCGGGATACCTGCGCGCCGGATCGCTCTGGCGCTATCTCGGCGTCTACCCCGCTGCAGCCGGCTTCTTCAGCGCCATCACTATCATCATCACCTGGACCATCAACAACCAGGATTCGGACTCGAAGCGCGGGACCGGCGTCGCCATGCTGAACGTGCTTGGGCAATTCGGGCCCTTGGTCGGCACGAGGCTCTACCCGGATAGCGATAAGCCGTATTATGTGAAAGGCATGAGCGTGTGTGGGGTTTTTATGTTTCTGGTGGCCGTGCTGGCGTGGTTGCTAAGGCGGAGGTTGAGAGGGGAGAACGAGCGGTGGGGCGAGTATAAGCCGGTTGGGGGCCATGAGGGTGAGGGGTTGGTGGAGGGGAAGGGGGGGAAGGATAGGTTTACGAATATATTATAGAATTTTGAAAGCCTTTCGAAGGGCTTCTACCGAGCGCACTACATATCATCCGCAAGGTCTCTCTCTACCCCGTGCCCTCGAACCTCTAACCGCCGGAGACCCAAAAAAGAAATAGGAATTCGACACCAAAGAGCCCCCCCTCCCCTCTAACCTAAACATCCCCTCAGACTCAACCCTCAACCCTCACCTCCCAGACTCAAAAAAAACCCACACACAACCCACCTTTCTAAAAAAAAGGTCAAGCATCTCTTCCCCATTCTTATCTCGTTGAAAAAGTCATCATCTTTGATACTGTATCTTTCGGCGGGATATAAACGAACTATTTGTTATTATTATTGAATTTTTTATTTTTATTTTTCGCTTTCAGCTACTATTTATTCGCGCATTCTCATTCTTCGTCTTTTTCTTTCTCTCTCATTCTTTATTCTTTACACACATCCACACGCCGCCAACCTATTCTACACCGACACCCCCTTCCCCACATCCCCACCACCCTCACGCCGCCAACCTATCCTACACCTACACCCACACCCACATCCCCACCCACACCCACATCCCCACACCCTCACTCCCACTTCTCAACCCCCCACTCACCCAACCCACCAACCCGCAACAACCCACCTATCCACAACCACCCATCCCACCTCACATCCAGACTCAAACCGCCAGAAAGTAGAGAATAGCTTTTTCCCGGTTAGTACGTCATCTGATTTTTTCGAGATTTCTCGGGGGGATAGAGGGGGGGTTGTGGTGGGTTGAAGGTGGTTGGGGTTTTGGGGAGGTAGATGGTGTGGAGGCATGGGGGGATGGAGGGGGTGGAAGCGATTAGTTGTTGGTTGGGAGGGAGAATGTGTATGGATGAGTTCTGGTTGAAGGTACAGTAGTTCTACATGCTCAGAGTTCTATATCATAAAGAAACTCAACTCACTCGACTCAGCTGATTCGCAACCTTCGCTTCCTCACTCTGACACGTTCATAATATCAAACATCTCTTTTTTTACCCACACGATTTAGATTCCCATCATTTCTTTCTAGCACCCCTTTGAACCCTTCTTTCTTTTCTTCCCAAAGAATCCTTATGTCTGCCTTTCGAACCCCCCGCTGCTCAAACTCCCTTCTCCTTCATCGATCTCAACCCCTCTTTTTCAAGAAAACTTTTCTACGTTCAAACCCTTCTCATCGATAGAAAAATGATGTAGAGTTTGAAAGAAGAGAAGAGAAGAGAGAGAATAACGATAAGATTAATTAAGATCTTGCCAGACTTTTTCAAATAAGAGAAAAACAAGAAAGAGAGAAATAAAGAATGAGAGCGAGCATGATAGAATAAATGAAAAACATGCGATTTTCGAGATGTAAAACGAAAATGATTACAAAACATTCATTCTTGCATGATCAAGATGAAAAAGAAAGTCCGAGAGATGAAGCTAGAAATAGAAAAGAACTTAAAAGTAAGACGTTTGTGAAGGGAAATTAAGTGTAAGAAGTTAGTTGTAGTGATAGTTTTCGAGATGACGAGGGAAAATGAGGTTTGAATTTTCGAATTTTAATTTTTTTGGGAGGTGAGAAGTGATGGGGAAGCAGTGAGAGGGAAAAAGCGATGGGGAATCTTTGTATGGAATTGAGGGAACTGGGTGAGAAGGAAGGGATATGATGATGGTGGCGGTGGAAGGAGGGTGTGACAACGGTGCGAGGGGGTGGGGTTGGTTGCGAGTGAGATAGCTGATATAAGGTTAGCTGATTGCTATCTATGAACCACCCACCCAAGCCCTAATCGCGTATCATCTCACAACCCTCGACACGTCTAATATCACACAAAAACCGCAGAACTTTACCCGCTCGACGCAGATGCATGTTTGATGCTTTTTGTACCCAGACTTCGCTTTAACGAGTCCGCGGTTATGATCATTGCTGTGATGGTGGTGGTGGTGGTTGTTGTGGTGGTTGTTGTGGTGGTTGTGGTGATTCATGGAGTTCAGGATGGTAATGGTGGGGTCTGGGAGGGGATGAAGGAAGATAGGGGTGGATGGTGGTGGGAGGGGGGATGGTGTGTTTTGGAGAAGAGAGGGAGGGGAGAGGAAGGTGTGAGGGTGGGTGAGAGGGGTGGAGAGAGGAGGGAAGGGTGATGGTGGTGGAGCGTGGGAAGGGCGGGAATGGAGAGGAGGAAAGAGACAGAGGTTGGAGATGTTGGTGGGCGTTGATTGAAGACAAGGTTGGGTTTATAAGAAGGGTGGAGGGAGCAGGGACGGGGTTGTTGTTCTTGCCTGTCTACTTGATGAAAGTAGAAGGGGGGACGAGATGCAGAGCGGTTGGGGAATGTTGGGGAATGTTGGGTAAGGAGAGTTGGTCTGCGCGAGGGGGTGAAAGGTTTTGGGAGAAAAGGGGGACCGGGGGGTAGGTTGTGTGAGGTGGTTGAGGTCGAAAGGCGGATAGTCTGAGTTTGTGAGGTGTGGAATGTTGCCATGTGTCGGCGTCTGGTGTTTATGGTATTCTCGAGATAGCTGGTCCTGAACAGAATCTTCTGGAAACGGTGTCTTGGAAGAATTGGAGCAAAGGGCAAAAGTAAAAGTAAAAGTGGTTTGTGTGGTGTCATGATTGCGAGTATCGAGTATTCGCCCATTTCGATAGCCAGTGAATTCCTTGAACATTAGATGGCAAGAATTTAAATTGCCAACAAGGGAAAAGGAAAAGCCAAAAGAAGATTTTGGACTTCCAATCGCAAATATGCAGTAAATTCACCACAGCAGATTCCCTTGGTTGCCAGCAGCTGTTGAAACGAAGCAAAGATGCAAGCGTAGACCAAAGTGATGTGGCACAACCCACGCACGAACGCTAAGAAAATCTCCGGAGCCTGGCCTTGTAGATCAAGTATCTTAAGAAACTCCCTGCTTGAACGCTTGTAATAATGATGAGATTGACAGATGGCTCCATGGACTTGCCGACAAGAACGGTGCTAGACGAAGTAAAATAGGATAAGGCTGTGAGCAAACCAACACAAGGAAAATCGTGTGGAGAAAGTTGCTGCATAAGTCAACTGCACGAGGTCCACAGTGATGGCCATGAAGAGGAAACGGAGCATAAGCTGCTGCCATCATGAGAAACCAAGTAAGTCCTCCTGGCTCTAGGCGAAGCCTAGTCCCACGCCTCGTGGGCTTGCCTTCGCGGGCTGTGTGGACGCAAGGCTGAACAGGGTGTCGGTGGGAAATGGTTTGGATTTGGTGGCACGTTACAGCTTCTAAGACCGAAGGGCTTCTCTGGAGATTTTTCGCGCCTTTCCAACCCACGTACGCAGTTCTACCATTCCTGATGTTTCGCGAATTATAGACGGGCTCGTTTGCATGGATTCCTAGACATCGGGGCTCATTTGATGGTTTTCCGTCGCAGCAGGTTTGAGCAAAACCTTGATCTTCTTTTTCCTCATGCAAGGAGGTTGGTGTTTGCACTTGCCGTCAGACTTGCGAGTACGAAGGCCACTGGACAACAAGCAAGCATTCCGACCGATATTGATTGGCCCTGGTTCGACAGTGAAATGCCTCCAGTTGCAGCAGGTCCAGTTTCCACAAAGATGGCTGAGGTGCCATGAATTGTAGATGAAGCCCACCTTCTGTGTCCATGAAAGACGGAATTTCACAAGAAGAGCTACAACGCCGTAATTGACTCCAATCGAATGGTGGGTGTCCTCGGTATCTTTCCAGCTAAAGTGACAACTGATGACACCGGGCGATCGCCCAGTGTGTCGACTTGGTTGTGGTGGTGAGGGATGAAGCCAGCAGTCAGCTGGTGGCAGATGAAGAAATGGCACATTTGCCTTGGAGACATAGGCTCTCATGGAATTTTCCATTTGCTCGGTTGGAGTGATGACGAAAAAATGTTTGCGTTGGACGATTGACATTGTCTCCTTCGGTGCTTTCTTTGTGGGGCTCTTTGGGCACGATATCTCCAAGCTCTCACCTTCCGGAGTCGAAGGAAGTTTGTCATCCGGCACATTTTGACTAGCCTTTCGAGAACAATCAAGCTTCAGCACGGAGTTCACTAGACTTGATCCACAAAAAGAGTAGCCTCCAAGCTTTCGCTTTTTGGATGATACAGCGTTAAGATATAGCGGATCTAGTTCACGACCATGGCCTGTTTCTTGAGTCGATGCTGTAACGAGATTTTGCAGAAAAGTAGCATCTGCATCTGTCGAGTCGATAGACTCATCGTCTGAAGATTCAAAGGCTTCAAATTTGCGCTTATTCGACATAGAAGAGGCGCGAGAGGAAGTCGTGTCGGCCTTGTTTGGGGCGTGAGATCCGGTAAAACCTTGGATAATGCAATCAGCTCCATACCGAGTCTTTGACTTGATTTCCACCATCTCCTTGACTTTAGAGTTCCAGGTTGTTATTGCAGACTTACCTGTAAGCTTCTTGTTACCCATCTCCAATGGTCTCCAATCTCTAACCTGAACCCAAGGGGCAATATCTCAACCCGCCTGCTCTTTCTTTGGGATATGCCTGAGTATTATCGATATATCGTTCGGTCAAATATAACGACCTTGAGGATTCTATAAATTCGACGGGCTCATTCCAAACCAACGTTCTTGGTAGATAAGCTGGTCAATGCCGTCAATAACGCATTCGGCTATTGATCGAGGCCTCGACTATTTGAGACTAGGTTTGCGAGTTGAGAAAACTTTGTGTGCGAAAGAGACCAAAGAGCGGAGACAATGCGTTTTAGTAGACGGAAGTAAGACGTTCAAACCGCTGAGAACTAGTCGCACTCTGGTGAAGACGTGCTTTGATGGAGTATGTCGGATGCTGAAGTGAGTCTTGTCGTGTACGGCGCAGATTTGTCTATCCAGGCAAAAAGAAGTAAGAGAAAGATGAGGCTTTGCTCCTTGAGCAAAGATACTGAATGCCAGCTTGGCAAGTCCGCTCACTAAGGTCTAAGACAAGAAATCATTGAAGCTATGAGATTGCACAAAAGGCAAGAGAGACGGAGCGAAAGCTTAGAGGATGGTGCATCACACTGAACGGAGCTGATCGAGGTGAGAATTAGGAAAGCTCGTAGGTACTGTCAAATCTGAGGCGGAGTCTTCTGGTAACTCCAGGTGCGAAGAGGTGACGTCAACCATCGTAGTGAATTCCAAACCATCATCAAGGATCGTGTGAGTACGATAAGTGAAGAAAGCGAAGACGAATGCCAGTCAGGATAAATGAATCTATCCGCCGATATAAATGCTGCACATGTCAAAGAAGTACCTGAAAGCCTTGCTACTACTGTAAACCAGACCTGACGACTAGGGTGTCTAGTAATGGGCACTTCGGTGTCAATGGCTCAGGAACGAAGCGACAAAACCAACCTGATGGTGATGGCGCCGAATTTGGTATCATTGCGATACACCATGCTGGCAGTCGCCAAGCTTCCTTGTACAAGTAAATGTTTCACGATGATAACGGCTCGTATTCATGTCGCATATTCTCGTGTATTGCGGAAGCTGACCGATTGGCCACGTGGCAAGGTTTTTGTCGACCTTTCCTCAATTCGTGCAACCGAAGTTGATTGTATCTGTCTGGCCAAGGAATGAAAGGTTGCACGATATCAATTGTTGAACGGGCCTGGTGTAGGTATTTGGTGATGTAGAAAAGTAAGGATAATCAGTTACGTCCGTAAAGCGTCCGGAAAAGCATCCGGAAATTCATTGACTTTTAGGCGCCCGGCGCGGATGAAGGTACCGCCGCTACCCGTCATCAAGTACGCTAAGGTACGGTACAGTACGGAGTATGTACCTAGTAGATCAAGCTCAAGTTCAGGTAAGGAACATGAAATTGTTGAGAGAATCAACTTCGAACATGTCAAGACGCCTGCATGTCCTATGGAGCGAGTAGGCATGATGTCTGCCAGTTGAATGGCGCCAAATGGGTTGTAAACTTGTAGAACTCCCTCGACTTCTCGCGCAGTTGACGCGGGTTTCATCCCAAACAAGATTACATTTGCGGCTGAATGCATGGAAATCCCAGCCAATTGACCGAGACAGGCGATTGTCTAGCACACGTTTGCTTTGTTCCCAATAAGTTCATGCAACCCACCGCCGTGGGCGTATCAACTATCAAGTGATTGATGTCCGTGCTATTTGCCACCAGGCTAGGAACCATTCACACAGAAAATCACTCCCTCCGTTTCTTCTCTTCGTCTTGTCTCTCCCATCTCACCTTCTTGCTGCAAGAGCAATCTTCATTACATGGTCTCTATTGCTTTGCGCAATTACGACTCAATTGGCTTGGCGATCGTTTGTGAGACCATAGGCTGTCCCCAGATTGGCCTCTGCAGCCTTACTGCGGGCAAAGCAGCCCTTTTGAGCTCCTCAAACCCACACCACCATGGACCGCATTCCTGATAAGCCGCCCCCAACTCTGCGGCACGAATCCTCGATCGTGTCGGATTATTCCGTCGATTCAAGTTCCACCGTCGTGGGGTCTCCGCCATCACCAATTCAACACCGCGCCGGCTATCGTCGAGTGTCTTCTGTAGGAGGAGTGGATTTTTCCTACAAGGGCGCGGAAACATCGTACCGAGAAGGCAATGTTGAGGCCAGATCATATGCGCGAGGATTGGGAATCGACAATGTGAACAGTGCACAGCAGGCCTCGGTCCAAAGGGCTCCCTCTGGTAACAGAAGGGAAGCCCATACCCCCAAGTCAACGGATACTCTATTGTCGCCTCCGTCAGCTCAGCTTGGATTATCATACACTCGAGATACGGACGAACGAGCACATGACGAATATCAAGACTTTTCGTTCAGTCAATTCTCAACCCCGTCACTACCTCAACCCTTTTCTGCTGACTCTGAGTTTGAGAGCCTTAACAAGAAGAATGCATCTCCTTCTCTTAGGCCGCACGATTCCTCCGGTATGTGGACTATATTCTATGGCAGTGGCGGGTGTTGCTTCTACCAGCTTTCAAGCTTTGAGACATAGAAGTACAATAGCACTTCGTTCCGAATGCGTCATATACCATCTACCTCGAGTACTGTACCGTGTCATGCGCGGGAAAGTGGCAACGAACTAATTTTGCTGACCTCCGTCTCTCTTAGGTTCAGACTCAGATTTCTATTGCAATGCAGATTCAAAACTGATGGCCGGCCGCAAGAGCTGGCTTTCTGGATCGATTTTGTTCTTATCATTCTATTCAACCATATTTTCAGGCTTATGGTTAGGTGTCGCGTGGACCAAACCGCACTATGGTCAACGTATCACAACCAATGGCAGCCTGCCTTACTCGACAGCGTCTCTACTATGCGCCGCCTTTGCTAAAACCATTGAATTGTCTTATGTAGCAGTCTTCGTTACCTTTTTAGGCCAGGTCCTTAGCAGAAGAGCACTTGTACACAAGTCGAAGGGCATCACGATTGCCGAGATGTCGATGAGATTGTGGATTACACAGCCAGGAACTATGTTTACTCATTGGGAAACCCTACGTTACGCCGCATTTACTTTCCTTGGAGGACTGTCTCTGCTTGCTGCACTGATGGCAATGTTTTACACAACCGCATCGGATACCTTGGGTCAGTAAAATCTTCTTATGCTTTGTAGCCCTCCATCTTCACAAAGGCCCGTCTACCGTCACGCATCGGTTTGAATCAGTAGTATACTTTCGTCGTCTTACATGGCACTGAACGTATTCTCTTGTGTGTGCTTTGGTTCCTGAATGAAACTTGAAAGCGATACCATTTTATTTCATCTAGACTATTATTTCGCTGACTGACCGCTCGTTATTGATAATTTTTAGTATCACCTAAGCTGAGTTTTCGTGTACCTCAAGAGCAAATACTGTATGGCAAGGTTTCCACACAATTTGCCAACATGTACTACATTCAGGACCATTGTCAAACACCTATATCGACAGTGGATGATCCGTACAATTCTGCAAGCACGTGTATGGCTATTGAACATGCTGGCCAAGCGTAAGTCGCCAAAATCATATAACCATCACCGCAGTCAAGTACTAAGCCGAACAGTTTCCATAACTACATGCAATACTTCAAGAGATGGACGAATTATACTTCTCTTAGGAATAGCTCTTCGGACTTGCAAGAAAGACCGAAACCAGTCGCATTGTTGTATGACAACACGACCATCGAGGGTAGCTGGATAAACATACAGGATATGACGAACCTCTCAACTACACATGGTCGTATCATCAACAACGTATCAATGGCAATGCCTCACACTGGTGTTTTTGCAGCAACACGCGACCCGATCAATAAAATCATGCAACCGCAAGACCTAACTGTAAGTCAGGCTCCTATTACACTACCAAGTCCTCTCTGTGTCTGAACCTTGTACTGAATAAATCTTCAGGGCCTAGGTGATTACCAAGTGAAAGCATCTATTTCATCGCCATCGATCAATGTTCTATGCGCAAATATGAGCGAGGAGGAGCTTCTACCCATGATCTCCAGTTTATGGCCAGGTCATATCAGTAATGAGCCATACAATACTTCTGACATTCCTCCCTGGCCAAGTTGGCTCAACACAACCTCAGTAGATAATGTCTTCGGTTTTGGCGAGGAGTACGGGCGACGACACCCGGTGTTCCCAAAGTTACCATTACCATTTAACACCGTGTTCAATCATTCTGGATCTTATACTGACTCCGTATACGTACTTGCATGCTCCGCTCCTTCAAACTATACGTTATGCTCATTGCGCTCATCCCAAACACCAGGGTGCTCGACAGAGTATAACAATAGTATAGCAGGTGGCTCAATGAGGTCGCGTTGCGAGGGTACTGCCAACCCTCTTGCTTACCATAATATTGTACAAAATGCCACAGACGGAGTCTTCGATGCCAACTGGGCCTCAGTAGGAGCAAACTGGGGAGATGCATTGTCGTTGGGCGCCGGCATCTCGGATGGAAATGCGAGCAATGCTCGGCTGCTAACGCAACTAATACCAACGACGTACTCGCTAAATACGTCACTGCCATCCATCGCCGAAGCTTTGGCGGTTCTCTCTGGTTGCACTTTAATTCTTAGCGCCCTGGACGCACCCTTAATCCACTACTGGAGTTACCCACCGCTCCCAAGTACCCTGGATACGCCCCAGTACCAAAAGTTCGTTGGCACCATCAGTTTCCAAGACTACGCTTCAGGGGGCGCCAAACCGTGGCAAAACATATTCTACCTCGTCCTCGTTATCGTCTTTGGGACCAACGTCTTTTGCCTCGCCTATTTCGTCAAACGAGGTGGCCTAGTGACCGACTTCATTGAGCCCCAGAATCTGTTCTCGCTATCACTCAACTCCCCTAGCAGCGATGTCTTGGAAGGTAGTTGTGGAAGCGGCCCAGAGGGAGAACAATTCCGTGCCAAATGGCACATTAAGAAGAACCTTCAGCGAGACCATTTTTATATTGAAAACCAGGGAGGCCTGCCAACGCCCAGACTAAAGAGATCACCGCCGCCGGAGTATGAGATGGAGAACAGTCCTGCTGCAAGCCAGTACGAGAGACTGGCGGGTAAGCATACGAGCTTGCTTGGTGACTAAATGGTGCAAATTTACGAATTTCCTTATCTACCTACACGACGAAGACGGCTGGCTTTGGATTATTTTCAAGAGGTGCCCGTGGTGGGGGTTAATATTTGCTCACGGCATGCTCATAGGAGTATTCCTTGGAAAATTGGGTAGGTCATAATTCTGTAGTCCTTCCATTCAGCTTCTAACTTACCAGAACCTTCTATCGCGACCCCATGGAACTGTTTACCTAGTCTTCCCCAACCCCATATTCTGGGAGATATAAGGGTCCATTGAATGTACACCCCGCTGGCCCACTTGTAAACCCCTCAACTCGTACATGTACAACTCCCCTAAATAGAAAGAATGGGGTGTACCTGCACCAAAACCCACACACAAGTCTGAACCTGCTACTCAACCCAACTTTTAAGCTGTAGCCTCATCACAAGCGGTTTCCCTCAACTTCTATAATGGGTTCTGAACTCGACATTGAGAAATCTGAGATACTAGATTGCAAAATGATGAGTTAAGCTAGTATAAGGATAATTACGACGTTCTGCATCTGTTCGTAAACTGAAAAGATTTCCTTCCCCTCAAATTTCGGTGAAGGGTGCTTTGTGATAGGGTTACAAACCTAAAACCGGCTCCAGAGTCCAAGTGAATAGTCTGCCGTATGTGGTCTAGCGTGGCAAGGCTGAGCTCCAGCCCAAGAGTGTCGGCGGTTTCAATTAATGTCTGTCTTTTCGAGTTTTACCATCCATCGGAAATAGTTTGCGAGCCTCTTTATTCTATTACTACGTACCTCGGCTATTTTGTCCATGAATACAGATGTTTAAAGATAAGATGCTGCTTCTTCAAAGTGCGCCCTGCATATGCATATTACGAGCATGGAACGCTGTAGCCTGCAGAAAGGCAAATAACAGCGAGGCTTGGCGGCTTCGCACAGTTGCGAACTTGCGATAGCTGAGCTCCCTTCTCTACAGGCTGCTTTTGACGGACTCTTCTTGGGAATGATATTGGTATATTATATTCGGCCTGGTAACCGTCTATGTTCATTTTTCTTACCATGGGGTTGTGTTACGCTTCCTCAAGTCTGGCTCGGCATTGTCCCCCGAGCTGTTCAAACATTGTCGCATGCCAGGCGTTTTCCCGAGCTATTTCAGACTGTACAATTTATCCACTCAGTCGCCGAACGCCTTGTGTTGCCCTATGGGTGTCTGGCCAAAGGTCTTTGTGGACTTCAGCTTCTTCTCTCACACACGCATCACACTGGCGGCAGTTGCCACGCATTGTAAGACCTTCAACGTACAAAGCACCTAAGAGTCACTTTCAGACTCTCGAGACACAATGGCAACGAAAACGTCAAGGAGAGGTCGAGCCATTGGCGGTACATACATGTACTTTCTCCGACGCCAGGTCTCTCTCTGGAACACGAAGAGTGGTCAAATCTAGAAAACTAGACCCTCCACGGACCGCCAAGTCCCCGCCACGAGATAAATACCTGTGGGTCGCAGGACTGATCCAAGACTCCAAAGAAACGGGTTATGCCATTTTTATATCAAGAAAATTGGTCTTTGGCTTTGTAGTTGTTTTCAGTTCTGGCTGGCTTCTCTTCAATATAGAGTTGAGCTACAGCGCCAGCAACTACTCTCAAGAGAAGCCAAATACAAAGATAGCACACTGGCTACAAAGCTTCAGCAAAGTTGTGCATCCACGATTTCCGGATGGAAATGATCCTTTGATGATGGATATCGTGATGGGCGAAAGACCTTGTGACTGGCTGCACTCATATGTCAGTCTAATACCTCAATTAACAAGTGCATTCGCTTGTACCACTTGGAACAGCGTCCGGAATAGCAGTCTGTTAATCCTCGCCTATGTACCGCTTCTGAAACAAGTCATGAGCTCAAGACAGATAGTTCTAGCTTATATTGCCGGAGGGTTTCTTGCATCGAATATCGAGGGCGCGGTAATGTACTTTACAAATCCTTACGCTAGTCTTTCTGCGGCTGGGTTACAAGAACTGCTGGATCACATTCCACCATCATTATACCCGCCCTCTTCCCGGGAGCGGCTGTACGATTGCCAGCTGTATGACTTACGAGAGTTAGAGAACGAAGCAACGGTAATGATGGGGGCAGCACTGAAAGAAGAAAGGAAGGAGCTGGAAGCCAAGATTATTGAGAAGAAAAAAGAGGCCGAGGGTTTGAGAGAGCTGGATTCGACCTTCATATATACTAGACGGGCCTTGGGGACCAGTTGCGCCATAACATGCTTGGGTGAGTGGACCTCGACTGAACTTTAGTGCTTACCACCCAGCAGCTAACCTCACCACCACACAGCGACGATTGCGAGCCTTGCATTGCCCAAATCTCCGTGGCGGTTCCTTGTTCGCGTGCATATGTTCCATAGCCTTAGCTTCGATGTGTTGTGGCTGCTATCACCAAGACCAAACAAGTATGCTCTCAAAACCAACAAAACCCTCATCAAACTAACCCGTCGACTGCAGTATCAACCACTTGGGTCACGTTGCCGGCAATCTTGCTGGGGTCTCTTTGTGGTTTTGTTGGTTACGCTGGAGCAATGTCAGAAAGCTGCCAGCTCCTCGTCTTGGTACTTACACTGGTGGTATCATTCTTCTTCCTTGGGCTATCCAGTATTTTCGCTTGTGACGAAAGAGGGAGCCAGTATAGTGAGCACCCCAGCTCTATCTAGAGAGATTAATCAGAATCCTAGATATCCAGAAGATAGTAAGAACTGTCAGGTATAATGACGGATGTATGTTCGCTTTAATTACGATGTTTGTGATGTTTGCATACGATAGGTCATTCCATCAAAGCTCTTCAGCCAAGACGATCTTAGATGCGTTTCAATGCCACATCGCACAAACTCCACATTCTCCATCCGCAAAGCGTGAAAACCTTTTTCTGAGAGATAACATCCATCAAGCTATCCTTCCCACTCTCTCTTTGACACACCATATCACAATAGCCCGTATTTACACTATCCCATTGCCTTTTCAATCCGCCAACTGGGGGATTTCAAGTCGATCTCCCCCGGCTGTCTCTCATCAAAATTGTACAAAATCCCCAGCTGCACAAAGGTCCTTGCCTGATGCTCCGACATTCCAGCTAAGATAGAGCTTGGGACGCATTGCATCGCATTTCAATCAATTTATGCAGAGGCGTGTTGGTTCATCTTTTGAGCCCTCATGACACAAATCTGACAGATCAGAAAGAAGCGCAAGACAAGGATCGCCAAAAAAAAAATTAGGATGAAAGAATTCAGCAACTGGCCGGTCGATTTCACGCGCATTATAATACAAAGCATACATGGGAAGAGAGCAAAGCGACTATAGCAGATTTCAGGACTACAGAAAAATTATCACGAGCAAGTTTCAAAGTATCTCTTCTAATAACAAGGTGGGTTCAAGACTCCAAAATACGTCGAAGGCGGGTCATAAACCTGCAGTATTCGTTTCCTGGTTCTGAAACGTGCAGAGAAACGCTTTCATCGTCTATTGCATCGAGCTTCGCGATCCAGAAAATATATACTCCAAGAGAACGGCCACCAATATTTTAGCAGCATGGATGCCACGATCAGCAGAGATCAAAACGCCAAGGTCTCTTTGGAAGAAACTTTTCGCGAATGCAATTACCAATGATCCCGTATCCAGCAGTCGGGTTTCCGCTCCCACATCCTTCTCTATTCTTCAAGCAAATTTCCATCTTCTGTTCCACGACAAGTAAACAGATTGGGAGGAGCCTTCCTACTGTTAAGTTCGCAAAGAGATTCGGTGGATGCTGATGTTTGTATTCCACTGAATTCAATAGTTATAGAAATCGAAGAGGAGGTATCCTGGAGGGTTGGGGGAGGGGGGGATCGTGCTTTCGGGGTTATTTGGCGGGATTTTTGGGGGGAATGGGAGAGGGATGATGATGAGGTGGGTTTTGTGGGTTTACCGGAGGCGTAAGTCGTGGTGATGGTGGGTAGGTTGGAAATACACAGTATCCCGCCTCAAGAACCCAGATTGAAAATCTATCGTCCAACATGTATCCCAAGTCTCTCCTAGTTTAAAAAACTAGAATATCAGTGTTTTAGGTTCTGCAGTGGAAGTCACGATGACCCTTGGTTACGCTTGTTTTTTTTGGAAATGGCAAGGATGGTCTAGGGTCCTTCGCTACTACCTCTGGGGGAAGATGGAATATAAAGAGAAGAAGAAGAATTTGCAGGTGCTGCGAGCTGTTGGGGTAGTTTAGGAGGTATTGGTGGTTTATGGTAAGTTTAGAGGGAAGACTTGGGTAGGCAATGGGTGCAGTATTGAGCCAGACGATGTTTTGATTCATCTGTTTAATACTCTTCCTCCAGTATACTAAGAGAACCAAATCCATTCCAATCACTTTCTGTCCTCCACCCTCAGTCACCGGTAGTAACGCGACTAAACCTCGGAGAGTAAAGGAAGTTCTGGATTTCACTGATAAGCCCTTATAAGCGGTGCAATAGACTCAAAAGTCGAGAGTGTGCGGTATGTAGCTATCCAGATAAGAGAAAGTCTGCGTCAGCGTTCTCTGCAATGAATATAACATAGAGAGTGTTCCATATTCCTCCTGCATGATATTTTTTACCCAGTTCCTGTTCAGCCTCGATGATGAAGGGAGTGATAGAAGCGATGTAGACCACAGAAAATATATCATTGACCTAAACGTGAACTCTTTGAGGCTTTCCCAGAATCCAGAAATTAGAAGACCCGCAGCTGTATCACTACTTCATAACGCGGAAATTTTATAACTTAGATCTTCCGAAACCATAACTTCTCTTTACCCATCTCGGGCTCATTACCTAATCCCATTTCCGTGACTTTCCCATTGGAGCCAATCCTGAACTCGGCCGGAAGCATGTTATCCCAGTCTGACAGGTAGTCGGTGGATGCTTCGGAGGTATTGCTGAGAATCGCAAACCTGGCGTGCCCGAGGAAGTAATCTCCGCTGACGTGGTGAAGGTTGAGAATTTGCGGCCAAGTTCGATCCAGAACGTCGGCGTGAAGAAGTTGTTTGGAATGTGAAAGTGAGGGGCCAGAGTAGTAGAACGTTTCATTTTTGTTGACCAGGGTGAGGGTTATGTTTCGGTAACCAGGGTGAGAGTATAGCCCTGTGTAGGATTTCAGAGGGAGTGATAAGGCTAAAGTGTCTTCTTTCTTCGGAGCATCTGGGTAAAGCCTCTCTTCTGCGTGTCTGAGATTGTAATTTTTCTGTTCAAGTGCTTCCTCAAAAGAAGCAGTCCAATTATATCTCTCACTTTCGGGAGTGGAAAGAAGATCGTCAATAAGTTGGAACACTAGAATTTGCTGGACGAAGTTGCTTGTCCCAGCTGTGTTCCCCATCGTAGCAACGCCCCATTGTCTACGTGGCAGATACCCCATGGCAGCTCCAAATCCGGTCAGGCCACCACCATGCCAGATCAGTGGCTCGTTGCGGTAAATAGAAATTTGCCAACCCAGCCCATAGCTTTCCGGACCGGTAAAGGGAGGCAGATCAGGAATCATAGAATGAATACGCGGCGATATGACCGCAGCATGCCCAGCCTGCGATAACGGAGGAGACATAGTCATCATGCATTGAAGCCATTTAGCATAGTCGAGAACATTGGAAATAACTGCACCTGCGCCAGAAGCTGCTGTTTCATCTATATAAGGAACGCCGGCATATTCCTGGGTGTTATTGAGCCACATGTACCCGCGGGCAAGTGAGGCCTTGCCCGCTGAAACGGCTGCTTCGGCATCTTCTAGGGAGAAAAATGTGTTGAACATGCCTAGTGGCTTCCATATACGTTCGAACAGAACGTCGCCCAACCAACTTTTCGTGATAGTCTCAATGGCGTGAGAAACAACAACGTACATAAGGTTACAGTATTGAAACTTGGTCCTAATCTCCGCTGTGAGAGGAAGGTACCGCAAGCTACGGACCGCATCACGGACAGTAAAATTGGGTCCACCATAGCTGAAGTCGTGGCGAGGCATGCCCGTACGATGCGATAAAGCGTCTTCAAGAGTTACGTGGAACGTGGAGTATTCATCTGGAAGTACAAAGTCTTCTCTTATGATAGATGAGATTTGGGTCTGCCACGTCAATGGAGTGCTTGAGTTGACTGTGTCATCAATGAGCAGCGAGACGGCTGCTGCTGTAAAAGACTTGGTGGTTGAGCCGGGATAGAATAGAGTCGAAGGCGTCACCTTCTCAGATGGAAATGTCGCTATCCCATACCCCTTTGGAGATTAGCCAGTACATCGTCCAACGTAGAGATTCAATACTTGGCTATAGATGTCATTTCCATCTACCACAGCAATCGAGAGGCCAGGGACATGCCAATAGTTCATCGTCCGCTGGACTAGATCATTGAAGTCTTCGTTCAATGGTGAAGCACCATTCTGTTTAAGAGAGATCTGAAGGGTTCGGGAAAGCGGAATGAGGAGGTGAAGAAGCATGATGTAGAGAAACATGGTAGCAAGGGATAGTCAAAGTCTTTGGAGTAAATAGGAGTCTGATTTCGTTGCGTTGACGCGAGCCGTAATTTGCGCAAGTAAAGCGAGAAGTAAAATCAGTTGCGATGGAGCACAATGCGGAGCGATTGATTCAAGTCAATAAGAGCTTGGATAAGTGCCTTTGGAATCCTTAGATTTAGTATGTTCATAGTAGAATGGAATTCTGTAATCATCGACGACTACATGCATACTAACCTTCAGTGTCAGCGAGCGAAGAAGTCGCTCGATTTACAATTGCAGCCTGGAGCCGCATGGAGTGTTACACCAGAAATGAAAGCTGGTCTAAAGTAGGTTGAAAATAAGTGACACCGCGCTAATCCGTAGTGCCAACTTTAAAATACCCATAGAAACAAAACAACAACCACAACCACCACCACCACCACCACCAACCCTCCAGATAATCTTCGTAGGAACGGCCATTACCATGCTTATTGTCTTGGTCCATCCTGTGCCAAAGCCTCTTATCAGTCAAGTGGCCGCTGAAGTAAGTTCAATGGCATATGCCCTTCCATCACAGCTGGCCTGAAAATGGACCCCCTACTCCTTGTCAATATCCAACATCACTCTTGATCAAGTCTCCCACGCGAATATTAGAGCGATGCACCGGTATCGGTGACTTTATACTACGTCAGCACTAACATGTCCAGCTTAACAATTGGGACCAGATCCACCCTCGCCGAGCAGTTGCGCCGTCGGTCGACCTTGTGCTCGTTGAGGAGTGGGATTTGTAGGTCTTTCTAAAGACTGCCGTCGGCGATGATGCTATGCTCATCCGGCATAGCCGTACCAAATCCCAAACACCCTCTCACTAACGTCTCCAAGTACCCAACGATGTTCATCAAATGGAACCCTCTCTTTGGCTTGGGCTGAGGCAGACTTGGGCCTTCGTCTTCAACCTCGACAACCATGTCATATGTATTGACAAAGGTTTGGATTGGAGATGAAGGTTTGGGTGCTACGCGACCTTCTAATCGAGCAAGCGCGAAAGCTTGATCAGCAGCTCGGGATGAGTCAACGTCCGGGAGAATGTCATTCTCATCCTTGGAGACTTCCGAATCCGATGGGGACGGTGAATCACCAATCATAACACCCTCCAACGCTTGACGGGCACTGGCAAGACTCGAAAGGCTAGACGGCTCCTGGACAGTCGACGCGTCAGGTTGCGGCGCCTGGTATATTAGAGTTTCTTTTGCTTCATCCAGAGATTCTTGCCGTGCAAAAACATCCTGATTTTCCTCTCTGGCGGCGTTCTTTTCAACGAAGAAGCTATTATGCCGTAGATAGCCACAAGAGCGCAGGTTTGTGACGTCCTTGAGTGCATCGCCTGACGACATAACCTTCCTGGGGCTTCTCTGCGTCTGTCGTTCGGACTCGCCATCTTCAAATATGTCCAACGCTTTACCATCGTCCCTTTGGTATGAGTTGTGACTAATTCCATGTCTACCATGGCTGAATTGTTGACTCAGCCACTTCGAAACTTTGATGTCCGGAGGCGGAAGGTTTTGAGCAAGTCGGTTGTCAAACGACTCAACTGAAACCTCTGGAGAGGTTTTTTCGACGTCTGGCGAAAGTTCTCGGTATGCCTGCATCAGTACGGTCTGGCAGGACTTGGGGAATAGTGGCGATGCACAGTCCTGTTCTGTGCCATTGCTGTGAACTGAGGGAGTCTTCAGTCCATGCTTGTGAAAATTCAACGGGATTGGGGACACATGGTGCCACTCGACGCCTGCTCGACCGTGGAGAGCAACGATTTCTCCAGGTATTGGCCTTGTATGACCTTTCCTTGGAGGGGGTTCTCTTCGAATAACGGTACAGTCTTGGTTTGAGACTCCATTGTCGATTTCGAAGCGTTTGTCAGCAGCTGCAATCTCGTGTTCCCATTCCCTCGAGTGTTCTTTCTCGTTAGTAACGTTATCTTCGGATCCAATATCTTTACTATTGTCATCATTTTCATCACGGTCAGCTATGAATACAGTGGATCTGGAACGGTTCCTAGCCCCACTATACGGGAGATTGACGATAGGCTCTCGCAACCCTGGATATATGATTTCCCGGGAGTCGTGAGGCAGCTTGTCTCCTTCACCTTCTATTTTGTTGCCTGGATCATCGAGGTCCATTTCAAGATCAGCTGCAAAAGCGTCGCAGCTTCCGTACTCCCCGTTCGGAACGAAGCGGACTTGACGTCCATTCTGGAAAGCTATCGCCAACCGATTGACCTTATCATGATAAGATGAACTGTCATCTTCGGATTTAATTTGACTGGACAGGCGTATCTCTTGGCCTGCGGCAACGCTTGTGTTATGATGGTCTGGATAGTATTTGCCAAGCTTTTTGTTGTCCAACGTGATACCAAGGCCATTCCCATCCACTTGAATCTCCGAGATGATGTTCTTCCCGCCACTTGCATTCCCTTCCATTTTGTTAATGTTCCGGAGTTTCGCTTCTTCTGATAAGGATCCGACTGCGTGATGCAGGAGACTACCGGTCGCCGTATGCGATGATATCGATTGTGGAATTTGTCTCGAGCTGGATAGTTCTTATAGTAAGCCGGTTGAAGTGGCAAACCCTGACAGCTTGGACCCGTGGGTTGGTCGTGGAACACTTCAGTGCAAGCAGATGCCGCCGAAAACGCACAGTTTTGCCCAACGGAGCAACGTATGCTGTTTTTTCTGTGATAGCAAATCTCGATCTTAGATATACCGGATTGTCAGCTTAATATAGCTGACCGAGATCTACTGCTGACTTTATTTGCTATGGCCGGGCTTTGGGCTGATGGACGATCTTGAATCGAAACCCTGCATTGGAAGTCCCCATAATGGAACCATCACTCTTGGGAGCCATACTTGGGATGAAGTAAGTATTGAGACTCAAGAATGTTATAAAAAAAAGTCTTAAGAAGGTGTTGTTACCTATCCTAAAAGAAATATTTCAAAAGGCAAGCGCGTCTCGAATAAATGTGTTTTGTTCTTTCGAATGATGGCACTGCTTTCTTGTGAGAGTGACAGTCCTAATCTATGTGTATCAGAGCCAGCGCACAAAGTAGAACCACAAAGATGCTACAACAACAGAAATACTCTACGACAAATAGGATATGTCTAGAGGAATCATCTCTAGATGATGTGATTGGCAACTGGGCAAACATAAATGGGCAATGCTAATCAGATCCGCGCCTCGCTATTTTCTTCGTCCGAAAAGAGACAAAGATGTTGTTTGCCATTTATGACAACACATTCGTTCAGTTATCTAGAGCTGATTCAAAAAGATTGCAGCTAGTCCGTCACTTCACAGCAGCACCGATGGAGGATCCTAAAATTTTAATATTTCCTGCAGTCTACGATTGAATATTCAAATGGGAAGGAAAGAGGAAGATGATCTTCGGAAGCTGTCCTGGTCTTATCGATGGTTAGAGGTATGCAGTTCCCAATTTGATATGATCTCGATTGACCAATCCACCATTTGGTATCTCCAACGTTGTTTTTGATTTTGTTTTCCCTCTGGTTTTCCATGCGGCGTGCATTGAGGGTAAGGTAAATTCCAATTCTTGGTTTTTAACGCTCGGATATGCTTGGTTCCGCGATCCGTAGAGAACTTTGACAGCACGACCTATGGATGACCTAAAGGAGGATTGACATATGTAAGCAGCTAGCAAATCAAAGACAGACCATGCAAATAAGAGTTACAGCTCCTGAACCTTCAACGTTTATTATTAATAATAATATTTCTGGTTGCCGACCGCGTTCTGCAGCTTCTGCCAAAAGTGACTTGGCCAACCTACCGGAGATTCCTCCTGACAAGGACATGATGCGATAGGGATACTTTGGTCAACATTTAAAATAGAAGTCAATCTCAATTTCACATACAATCTATAACTGATACGTTACTACATCGCTACTTTCTCTCATTTTCTTAAAAATAGCACTTCAAATCAAACATCGAAAATGACGATCCACATTGGCATAATTGGACTTGCCTCGAACCAGATGACGTGGGCACCGATGGCTCATGCAGCATCTCTCAAGTCACCAGCGTTGTCGAAGCACTGCACTGTTGTTGCTCTTGCGACTTCATCCCCAGAGTCGGCCAAGAAGGCTGCTAAATCCCATAGTATACCAGAAGACAAGGCGTATAGCAACCCAGAAGCTATTGCCAGTGATCCTGATGTTGATATGGTAGTGGTTTCGGTCAAGGTTGGAACGACTCCATTTGAGAACAACAGCTATACATAGTAATAACCAAGAATAACAGGTACCGCTACACAGACAGCTCACGTTGCCAGCACTGAAGGCCAAGAAAGAAGTTTTCGTAGAACGGCCGCTTGGGAAAACCCTTGCAGATGGCTGCATTAGCGAAGAGCATGGGCGTCAAGACAGTTGTTGGACTTCAGACTGGACAAGCGCCCAGCATCCAGAAGGTTCAAATGCCTTTTTCCATTTCTATTAACGGATCGTGTTCGATGTCTAATGAATTATATACAGGCTAGAGAAATCATCATGTCCGGTGCCCTCGGCCGCATCCTCTCTACCAGCGTCGTCGGCTACGACAGCTCTCTTAACAGATTACCTGGGAAGGCAATTATATTCCAGGACCCTGCTAATGGTAGGTACGCCAGCGGCGTCGTCACAAGCGGTGAACACGTCACTTTCGTGTACTACAACTGCACGACCGCCACGCCTAACTGGCACCCTCACGTGGATCATCAGCGGGGAGAAAGGAAGCCTGAAGCTCGAGGGCAACGGAGTAAGTGAGTGTGCTAAGTACGCCGGCGAAGCAGTACCAGAATAAGAATGCTAGCGCCGAAGCCCACCACTTTTACGAACAGCCCAAGGGGTGAAGTGGGAGGAGGCGGAGGTTGGGACTGGGGTTAGGGGGTTTTGGCGGGGTGGGTGATTGGTATCATGCGTATGTGAGGGGCGATAAGGAAGGGTTTGTGCGTTTTCAGGCATCGGATGGTTGACGCGATTAACAGGAGTGCGAAGAATGGAATGGAAGAAAAGTATGTTTAGGTGGGTAGGTTTTGGGGAGTCAATACGTATTTTCCATCGAGTCTGGGGGGATTCGAACAGTTTGCTTCACAGGAAAACAAACATCCGTCTACAAATCGGGAATTTTTCAAAAGCCAATCAACCTTCCGTACTCTAATTGCCGAGCTTAGCGTGATTTTATAGGTTTGAAAATAGAGCGAAGCTTGTGAGAAGTGTGTAGTTCTAGTAGCATGGTGAAAAGAGCCAAATGACAATCTACGAATGCGAGATAGTGTTGCTGCTTGTGATTATTACAAAAAGCTGAATATAAGGGTACAAGTTTGTAATGGGGAGCCAAAGAAGCGAACAAAGATCTGTGAGTCACAGATCTTGTAAATTGTGAAACAGACCTGTAG
>JAABUS010001138.1_pt1 | contig 60260 bp, 33 predicted proteins | sample 5560161 | NCBI WGS metagenome assembly JAABUS01 (sample SAMN10711885, study PRJNA513376) | rock metagenome | isolation source: Antarctica rocks | place: Antarctica: Victoria Land, Trio Nunatak nord | collected 2016-01-04
TCAAGGCCCCTGAATCCGCCGGTCACGTGCACAAGGCCGAGAAGGAGTTCTTCCAGCCAATTGAACAGCTACTACTCGGCAAAGGCGACAACCACGATTCGGATCTCACACCCGGCTACACAACCACCGATGACGCCGGCTCCGACGGCGACGACACTATCCACGCCCCTATAACCTTCTACCGGGTGCCCAACTGCCTCGAATCGCGCATTAATTTCCCCACCGTATCAGCAGACTCGGAAGACTCTGCTGATCCCGCCTCTGTTGATCTTATATACGTCGACTTCATCGAATCATATATACTTTTGGCATTGAAGTTTCTTGGTACGGATTATGTACAGGGCGACACTGATGTTTATATGCAAGGGCAGAGTATGACGGAAATCATTGCTGAGTGGGTTAAGGGGCATTGGGAATGTGATTAGAGTAGAATTCAAAGCTTTGAAAGTGTGGATAGAGTTTAGTAAGGGGCATTGGGAGTGTATTTAGAGCTAGTCATCAGGCGTTGTGGTTGTTGCTTGAGCGCTCAAGGGCTGTTGAGGAATGATATCAGCGCAGGTCAAGCGTCACCGAGAATACCACTTGAACGGGTAAAAGGCGTTGAAAGTGCGGCTCAGGCAGGCGAAGTGGCATTCGAAAGTGTAATTAGAGTAAATGAAGCAGCAATCGTGAGCTCATTACGACTAGAGCTGCCATATATTATTAAATTATGCGTTAGACTTATAAGATTGCTCACCTTAAGATAGCTTAGCGGTCCTGTCCAGGCAAAGTAGATATGTTATGACTAAGACTTCATCTTAGTGCCAGGACGGTCACGCATACCCCAAAATGTGTCGCGTCAACTAGGATACTGGCTACCATTTCAAGCAGTGTTTAGTGGTGCGGCTTGCTCTGCCAGACTTACCAAGAGCACTATCAGACATGAAGAGGATGGTGTTTCTGATACCCTTGGATAAATCACGATAATATTCATGAACAAAGACCTTGCACTGAAGCCCGTAATCAGAGAGCTAGTCCGTACTAAAGTCTGCTTCGCGGATATCAAGCTTCTAGTTGATAAGATCAACATCGTCCAGCTTGCAGCTGCGAGATCGGCTGACGCGTATGAAGCGTACCGCTTATTCTTGACAGACAGAGAAACAACAATCCAAGGTTTGTCTTGTCTTACTACTGTACATTCCGGTATATTGACACAGATGTTCGATAGCTCTAGTCAAACGACGACTACACAAGTACCTAACACGGCTTGATATTCAAGAGGGGTCCTACGTTGTATTGAAAGACTACAACCTAGCCACTGCCAAGCGGTTGAATGGCAAAGGTGAGGTGAGGTAAGATGCTCATATTCCAACCTCATTCTCACGAGTGTCTAAGGCTTTTGATGACAGATATCTTGCAATCTCGGATCTCTATTCTATTGGCGACGACGGACGCTTGGAAGCCGATAAGAGTGGAAGCGCGAATCCACCGACCCTTAGCCACTACAATGGAAAGAAGCGCAAGAAGAGCGCTGAGCCAATTGCTGATGAAGCTGGCGGTGATGTTCGACCAAACAAAGTCGCACGGACTGGCGCCCAGGCCACCCTGAACACTGCGCTGGAACCCGAATCTTCACGTTCACACGAATGGTATGAGGCCGCCGCCGCGGAGCATCATCGCCTATGCCACAAAATTGGCGATGAGATAGAGCATGTGGAATGTCGGTCTTTCACACCATACGTGCAAAAGGCCATGAAAGCCGGGAAACCCCTGCAACCAATATATCGCCCACTTCGCCTTTCCACTCTAGCTTCTGTGACCGGAACCAACGCCTCTCGGAACAAGACCATCGACGTCCTGGCTCTCATCGATTCCGTGGACGATCATACAAACAGGCGCAAGGACATTCCCCTGTACCGCGACATCCACATCGCGGATCTAAGTACCGAGAGAATTGTGACGCTAAGTGTGTTCATCGACCCTGTCGATTTCTTGCCTAACAAGGGTGACATTGCTCTATTCCGATCTGTGACTACCCACGAGTACAAGGGCGGGAAGTTGAATGCTTATCCTCAACATTGCGAAGGCAAAGATTGGTTCATACCTGATCCGTATTGCATCAAAGTTTGCGAAAAGGAGTTCAAAGCGATGGAGGAGTTTAGGAAGCGGTACACGAAAGGAGCCTGAGGCGATTGTAGCTCGCGCCAGATGTTGTCCTTTGTCTTCAGCCAGCACGATCGGACATGAGTCTAGCCTCCAGCGCGGAAGCACCGTTGTGATTCCCACGTAATTGTTTCCTTACCACCAGATATACTATTGTTGCAGCTTACGTATGGAAGCACATACAATGAACGTCAGGCATGGCAAAGAGCGTAGCGATTATGCTGCCAATCATTGAGCTCTCAACGAATCCTAAAGTGGAACGCTTCGCGTGGTCTCGAAATAATCTTGCAGTGTTCCTCCGCACTCAACCCTTTGTGAAATCTTCCATGCTTTGGCTCTCGCTTAAATTATCATACAACCACATGAGTCGGGCAAACAACCAGCGAAGCCTCAATTTCTCACAGCAGCATGATAAGCTCAAATACAGTACAAACAAGACGATTCTTCATAGCACAACATAACCCGGTAAGCCCAGCGGAGTCCCACTTCTACGAGAAAGGGGCTGATGCTATAGATGTCTACGACTACGAACATTTCATTTCCAGGCACACTCTTCAAGCTGATTCAGGAAGACAGACTACCAGCGATTGGTAAAGCAGAAGATCTTTGATTGCTTCACACTATCTACCCCGACTAAATCCCCCCAGCCTCTTCGCAGCCCCTTCACGATACCGCATAAAGCCTACCACAGTTGGGCCCAAGAAGCTACATAGCCCCAAAAGCCGACAACGCAAACACGCTAAATAAGTTCAAAAGAAAAGAGATCCCCGTCTGTTACCCTCCAGTGTGGTCCTAGTCCAATCCCTCCAGGCATGCTCCTTGGGATTGTGGATGTCGGCGAGAGAGAATTGAGGAGAGAGAGAGAGAGAGAGAGGGAAGGAGGGTGTGCGTGGTTGTATAATATGCCGAGGGCCAAGAGCGTGTGAGTCATGTGCGGAGTGTCGCGGGCTGAGTATGGTGGAGGAGAGGAGGCGTGGGAAAGTTTGAGGGTAGCTGGGCGGCTTTGGAGATCAAGTGGCGGAGATTTATATAATGATGAATGTACTTTCCGCGCCTCTTTCTCTCGCTTTGACTAGGTTTTTGGGCGCGGTCCGAGCGTTCCGCACCTTTTATAAGTTCTAGAAGCTGATGTGTTCCCGGTCAAGATTGGGAAGGCACTAACGGGATGTATGTGAACATAATTAAGTCTTTACTAGGATTTGTGATTATCTGGCGGGCAATGGAGCCTCCAGATTCCAGGCCACTGTCCGGGCGGAAGTATGAAGGGCAGAGATACCCTTGAAAGGGCCTTTGGGTTTGCTCAAGCCACGTTGGTTTGTTGGGGGAGCCTTCCCTTTCTGGGAGATGAGACGAGAGGCTTTCGGTATTCGAATAAACCTTGAATCACCTGTGAAGTCTTCTATCCGAATTCAATTCATCGGCCATGGGATTCAAAAACGCTATGTCTCGAATCTAGGATGCCCTGACCCATTAATGGAATTTGCAAAGAATGGAGAAAGTCAATTTGGTGGGCTTCTTTCGGTTCGAAGCTTGAATATGTGACTCTCAACGCCATAGCCGCATTTTCTACATATAAAACTTTGGGCATGCTCTTACTTTCCTGGAACATGATGAAGCTTTGCGACTTTTATTTAATGGCTCGTCAGGCTAATGGATGGTAAGGTAGAGTTCCTGGTTTAGCTCAACCTTGCTTGCCTTTCGCGCCGTTTGTGGCTTCGAATTTATAACATTATCTAACCTTTTGGATACAATTCTTTTCTGTAGCCGCATGTTGATAATATTCAGCAGCCGTAAAGGCATAGTTGCTCGTTATTCCTAGGAATTCATGATATTTGTAAGTCATGGAAGTCTATTTGCTTCTTGTAGCCGCAAATTGATAACATATATCCGCCATGAAAGCTCGATTGCTCGTTTTTGCTGCGAAATACATGATAATACAGCCATAGAGGTGTGTTCTTTCGTCGTGGGCAGAAACCCCCTTGCCGTTGGCAACGATCGCCGTAACCCATCACGCTTCGAAGAGCTAGTAGTATCACCTCAAGCGACAAGCTACCTCCGGCTAACCTCAATAGCAGACTGTTCAAATACCAACCCGATGTCGACTATCTCGTCGACAATGCTATCGCCGCTGCCGAGCAGGCATGGGCAGCCTCATCCACCTGGACCAAGGCCCAAGAGTGGGAGCATTTCGGAAACATCAAGCAGACCGAGCATGAGGTCGATGCTATTCGGAAGGAATGGGCTCGAGAGCGTGAGCTCGAGCTGTCGTTGATGATACGCCTGCGGAAGACATCGCAAGTGCTGCGTAACATTGTCACTCTGAACCATGACTAGGCTGAGCTTGAATTCAAGCTCCAAAGGCCCAAAGACATCGCCAGGCGTGAGTCTGAGGAGACCCGGAATTTCATGGTATAGCAGTGGCAGGCAGAAGCGGACCAGGCCAAGTTGGAACGTGATAGGTAATATCCATCGATGTATAACGGCTATGGAAACTCTTGCTGACAATTGGGTATTGGACAGGAATGAGGTTGCAGCTATCCTGAATAACAGAGCGGAGTACGCTGCTATGTGGGCTGCAGGTACTCCACAGCCCGCGTTGAGCGTGGGACCTGACCCATCCCAGCTTCCAACATCGCTCCCTATCAGGGACTCATCCTCCAGCAGTCTGCCGCAACTAGAGGCCCAGGCCAGCTCACCTGAGGATGTGAACGCTGACAGAGCACGACCAATAGCGCCGGAGGCTCGTGGCTATTCTCCTACTCCTGCAGAACTGCCAGCAGTTACTTCTTCTCCGGCCAACGTTCCCACCGTTGGTGTTCCCGCTGGCGCCCCCACCGCGGTTCCCGCCTTGAACGGCGGATCGGAATCATCCACCTGGGGACATCGCCCCCAACGTCGCTGTCATCCAAGGATCCATCTCCACGAACGTCACCAAAGCCGGATACTGATGCAGCGGTGGAGCTGTACCTGCTGGAGAGGAAGATCGCAGCATGGAGTGTTCTTCGGGCCAGGAACCCTATCTATAAACCGAGAAAGGATGGCATGGGATACAGCGCATCGAAGGAGCAATATAGAATGATCCCACTGCTTGAAGCCCGCGTCCGCGAGCTTGAAAGCGGGCAGCCAGGGAAGTTGTGGGGAGGGCCAAAGTTTTTGAAGGGAAAGCTTACCGCTTACGAGGCCACGAATCTTGGCATCAGGGTGTGAATCTGAGCTTTGGATAGCCAGCAGTAAATTGGACAGCGTTCCCTTCGGGAAGCGACAAAGTATATAGTTAATCCAATCTATAACCATTTATCAAGGGAAATCAATCTTCTTCCCTGAATTCGAGCAACACTTCATCTTACTGAGCGGTAATTCTCCTGACAACATTGCCAGTCAGGCCATGATTGATTCAAGAGCCGAGCATCAACATGGCACTTTGCCCTCATGTTCCGACCTTTGCCATGTAAGACAGTATTGCTGTGGATTCACAGTAAACTTAGCTTTGTGCGTACCAAGTGCCCGCAAATCGATAATATATATCAGCCATGAAAGTATATTTGACCGTTGTGGCGCGAATTCATAATAAACCTAGCTGTCTAGACATGACTGTTCCCGCAAATTCATGTTGTTTTTTGTATATTAACCAATTCTTAGGCCTTTCACTCTCTTTCTCTTCCATTCACCTCTCAATTGATCTCGGACATTGGCAACCATAACTCATACATCACTCAACGCTAACATCATCTTCACGTACCAACAAAGCTGAGACAAGGCCATAGTAGGTTTAGTAGCTTACCGTTGATCTCCAACACCTTATATCAATATAGATGGACTGACACACTGTAGCAAGTACACAGTAAGGTTAGTAACCATGGCTGCTTATCTCCACGAATTCTATAAACCGAAGCCGACACCCCTGCTTGATGGGCGAAACCCCCTCGACCAGTCGCGGTTCCAATTGTAAGCATGATTTTCCTTTATACCACGGTCCTATCATCGCTACTAATGCCGAATACAGGCTATTCATAGAAAGGCCTGTCGACTATTTGGTCAACATTGCAAAATATGACATGAGAAAAGCTATGACCAATGCCGTCAATTGGACAGAGCAGGACCAACATTACTGGAACGCTATAATCGTGCAGGCCCAGAAGGAAGGTGATGCAATCATGCCTGAGTGGGATCGGGAGCGCAACCTGGAGGCTGATTTGATGAGAAAATGCCGGGGCTTGGATAAAAGAGCCCGGGATGGGGTTGTACGAAACAATGACTACCAGGAAATTGAGACCAAGAAACAGCTAAAGAGAGATCTTCAGAACGGAAGGACTTACCTGTAAGTTTACCCCGTGATTGTGACGCTGATGCAATACCCCGGTTACAGCTGAAGATAAATCTCGAGAGCGAAGAAGGGGATATACCTCAATCTGGCTCCCTGGAGTTGCCTGCTGAAGCTTCTACCCGCGAAATATGTTGCTGACACTCCTGATCTGAACAGGCCTGTTGTTCCTATTGGAACCACATGTTACGGCTCGGCGCCCCCGCAGACCTGGAATCCCGTGTTGATGACTCCACCACCGGGAATGAACCCTGAGACTAATGGCCAAAACGGAAATGCACCCGCGGCAAGTGTGGACACCATGCCGCCACAACCATATGATAGCGTCGTCAACCAAAAACCGTCTATCGGAATAGCTGCAGACAGGCCCGAAAAAACTAAGGAGGATGTTGACCGGGTACGGGAAGAGCTCCGTGTGAAGATTACGGCGTTGGCGGAGCGTTTACCAGCATCAGCATCTACTTCGCCGAAAAGCTCAGCAGGGCAGACGCCAACCTCGACACCATCAGCGGCGATGTCATTGAATGATCCGTCCCCTCGAGTATCGCCCCAGCCAGAGGCCCAGACCAACTCACTTGATAATGAATTTATTGCCAGAGCAGTGTCTGAGACCCAAGCGGATGGGGTTGAAGTTGTTGATGCTGACAGAGCAGTGTCTGAGGTCCACTGGTTGGAAAATGACAATATTGGTGGAGTATTCTCTGAGACTCAGGCCAGCTGGTTAAAAGTAGTCAACGCTGACGAGGCAGTGTCTGAGGTGCCGAGCAGGGGCAATTTTCCAGCTCTCAGCTCAGCCCTGGCTACTCATGGCTCTTCTTCTGCTCCTGTAGAAGCACAAGCCGTTGTTCACGATCATTGGACCAAACTCGCCATCCAGAGTGCCATCCTTCTTGCTGGTGCTCTTGCTAAGCCGCACACCCGTACCAAGGCACAAAAGGGTCGCTACACGTCCTATCCAGCGCCGCGGGGGCCAATGGCTCGAGTTAACGCAACCGGTGAACTGCGGGTATCTGACCCTGCAGTCATTGTTGCAAACACGAGAGTTTCCAAGCAAGATCTGCTGAGGCACATGTCTCAGACATATGAGATCTGGGGCCGAAAACAACCCAGCGAGGAGGAATTGTGGGACCAATTTGCAGACGTCGAGCTCGAAATGGGGTCGCTAATCGCCTGGTAAGCCAAGCTGAGATGGTCACATCCCCAGACGAATATCTTGATCCGGGCCACGATTGATGTTCTATTCAACATTTAGCTCGACCATTATCAAGGCGATTTCCCCTTCCTACTGATCTTGAAAAACGTAAATGTCAAGCACAAAATCCTCTTCCTTATCCCTTTCGATGTCGCGGTCAAGCTATAACTCAATGTTCCTTGGGATAATATTGCCGCCTCCATGGATTCCGAGTCAGACATGAGGTGGAATCTAGAATTCTTGGAGTAGATAGGAATCAGAAGTATTGCGTAATAGAAATTGAACCCTACCATGGAGGCCTTCAATTGCCATCCTCATTATCGATGATTTCTTCTCTGCCTGCAACCTCCAGCTCCAAAAACAAAGGCACATGATCACTCGGCCCCCTCTCCTCCTCACAATCCAGTATATCCGCCTCTTTCAATCTCTCCCTCGACCCCTTGGTCACAAGTATCATATCAACCCTATCCCCACCAGCACCCCATGGCTTGTTCCTCGGTCTATACGAATACTTCCTCTCCTCACCCCTCTTGAACCTGAACGTATCAATCATCCCCACGCCCCCAATAATTCTCTCCTCAAAATCCGCTCGATTCTTCACATGTTCCTCCCCCATCCTCAAGTGCGGAAACGAATCAATTTTCGTCCGACTGATATTGATATCACCCGCAACAATCACCTCCCACCCGCTCCGCTCATACCTCTTAACCTCCCTCGCGAGCAGTGTATGGAAGACCCTCTTCCTATCATGCCTATCTCCCACCATCTTCCCAGTCTGCGAGTCTCTGTAATCATTCGTAGTGCCATTCACAGCATAGACATTGATCACCACCACGCCCAAACTCGGTATCTCAACCAGCAGCACTCGCCCTTCTAGGTCCCAGTCCACGCTCAAAACCTTTGTATCACTCACATCCCGTCGCACGAGCGTGCATACTCCGTAAACTTTCCCGCCGAAGCCTGTTGCATTGTGTTTGTCCTTCGGCAGCTTGAAATGCGCGTCGTAGAGACATCTCTTACCGTCTTCCTCGTCTTCTTGCTCAAGAGGTGCGTTGATAGCACGACGGATCGCAGCTTGGGTTTTGGTATCTGTAGGCGCGATCTTGACTTCTTGCAGGCAGAGGATGTGAGGCCAGTTCCAGCGGCGGAGACAGGCGCGGAGAGATGGTGGTGCTGCTGGTGCTGCCAGGCTGAGGGGTTTCGATAGCGGGATTGTGGGGGTGAAGAAGCTGGTTATTTGCGAGGTGGGCGGTGGGAGGAAGGGGTTTATGCCATTGATGTTCCAGGAGTAGATTCGAAGAGAGGAGAGGGCAGTGTCAGAAGCATGTTGGCGGGCGGCATTTCGCTGCGAAGGCGGTGGAGGTGCAGCTTCAGCCCCTATGGTAGGGGAAGAAGAGAGGCGCCGGCGTTTCCGAGGTGGCGGGCTGATATTCGTAGAGTCTTGCGGCATTGTGAGGATGCTGAGATGCTGGGCAGGCTTTACATGGATTCACGTTTAGCGTGGGCAAAACTTTTGCAACTTCTTGGCATAATAGCTCCATGTTAAACACACCTGATACAAAAATTCAACGTAGAAAATAAAATTTTTAATTAAATTATTCATACGTATAAGGTAGAGAGATTACTACTATAGCTATAGCGTTATTAAGTATATAAGGATTAGTTAGGGAATAATAAAGTTATAAGGGATAAAAGAATTCGTACGCGACTACGAAACTTCGAAAGAATCTCGCTAAATTTCTAAGTTAACGAATATAGTCCTTATTAGACATAGATATATACAGAATTCATAAAGTTTGGGATCGCGAATCTAAAGAGCTATTACTAAACTAAATACGTAGAGTATTCGTTAAGATAATAGAGTTCATTGAAAGTATGGAAGAAATTTGAGTTATATATCTCTTGCGAGTAAGTTAGACGTGATGTTTAGATCCTTAGTAAGTTAGCAAGGTGTATTAAGACAGTTTCTATCGATCATCTCTCGACTGATTATCTAGTGAGTTCTATAGGATTTCGATCTGATTAGGTCTTGAGAAGCAGATTAATGACGGGCAGCTTTTCAAAATTCGAGGAGAATGAAAAGAGCGGACGTCTGCCAAATTGGATTTGCAACAAGCGTATGGGGATCGGTTAGTCATTACTGGCTCAGATGCTCTGAATGAATGAAAAGGTGCTATCAGTTGTTCAGCATCATAGGGAGTCCTGTGTCGATGAAAATCGTCATTTTCTCTTATCCCAATCTACTGCGCGAGCCATGACAGAAAGAATGAATGCCTATGATGCTGTGCGAATTGTGTTAGATACGCGACGGTACTAAAAGTACTACTGCGAAATCTCTACCGAAGAGCCCAACTCAGAATAGAATACGCCATGCATACAATTTCCATCCAACACCTACCCATGCGTACTACTCTAATTCTGTACCCATCGGGTCTGCCAAGCAAGACCTTCAGCGCCTACAGCCTCCGCACACTTCGTTCTTCATACGCTTCGTATTGCACGTCTTGTCATTAGCGAGGCTGATTTTACCGTAAAGCTGATGCGTGACGCAAAAGAGGAGGAGGGAGTTTGGGAGGATTTGGTTGGTGGGTAAATTGATGATGAGCAAGGAACACATGGCTGAAGACAAGGGCCTCTTCGTATCCTCAGTGTTCTATTTGAATGTACAATGATTGTTGCATTCATGGCATTAACACAACAAACACTAGCGACTTTTTACACAACGACCGAGCAACAAAGAGTGCTCGCTCCTTTGACTCCGTATGGGTGGTTCAGTGACCGCATACGCATTGAAAGAGAGTATGTATTAGAAAACATATAGTGATGCTCCAACAAAGCCAAAAGACAAAGCCTGAATTTTTACACTCGAGGGTATTGTGGGAACGCGAGAAAGCGAGCATGGACTAGGGTATACCCTTGTGGAATTCTTAATATAACATTAATTGTTCTTACGGAGTTAAAAAGAGACTGGGCGATTATGGCAATTACCATCGCAGCTGTGGGCAAAAGGCTCTGTATTGAGGATGTGTTGCTCATAATGAAGGCACGCTAAAATCATATCAAGCGCCCCTTTCCATCGTTTCCATGTTGCTCCTGGTCCTCATGCTTTATATTTGCGTCAAAGACTGACGAAGTGCTTCCCACTCTTCTATAATTCTCTCACCAGCATTGTAATAAGCAGTATCGCCCAAGCCAAGCTGAGCCACTCGAAACAGTCCCCTACCGAGTCGAGAAGTGTCATCGTAAGCTAGATTCGGGTATTCAGGGCCAGCATACGCCTCGAAGATATGCTTGAGCTCTTGACTCTCGGGCGTGGAGGGCAGGTCATTTGCTCCCTTTTGCTCAAATGGCCAAGTAAGCTCACCAGTCTGCCCATTAACATCATAACCCCAGAGCCACCCAGGGGGCTTACAGGCGACGATTTTTGGTGCGAATATTGCCTCATCCCAGTCAAGGATCGCTGTGACTTTGAGTGTGGAGTCGGGCTGGACTTCAACCATGATGTTGCGAGTATGCAGGTCGACATGGCATAGACAATTCATGTCTGTTTTGAACAAACCCAAGTCATCCATCTCTTGGGCAACCTTGAGCATGCTGTCAATGAAATCGGTTTGATGATTCCCATCTCCGCCATTCCTATCGACAGCGTATGCCCGCCAGCGCGCGAATTGACTCCTGAAGAAGTCAATAGTCGTTTGCCGTGTACGAGGAGCTCCTGTTTCACTTGGATTTTGAGGATACTGATCTTCCAAAAGGTCTCCATTCCCGGATTTCAATTCAAAGGGAACAATAGTAGGAGACATCACAATATCCGCGTTATTAGGCTTTGCGTCAACGATCCCCGTGAAGGGGCTCTCCATTGAAAGAAGGGTGCGTATAACGTTGCCCAGTTCGCGCGCAACAGTACAGCGCTGAGAATGGTTGAGTTCCTCCCAAATCAGGTTAAGGTCAGTCCCAGGAATCCGATGCTGAAAGACATAGGGCTGGCCCAGCGGATTGTCAGAGCTGAAATCATTCGCAGCAATAGTGGCTACAGGGATCGAGGACCGTTGTCGCACATAATCCAAGATGGCTACATCACGATCAGGCCGCGTTCCCTCCTCTCGTGGTGTTCGAAGTATAAGCTTGCGTTCTTGCTCGGTATACGATAACGGTAGCGTTATGCCCGTAACACGATTATAGTCACCGCCTCGGAGACGTTCGATGAGTGGTGTCTGGCTCGAGGGTACGATGAAGCGGAGAAACTTATTGAGGCGAAGGCGTGAGACGGCTTGGCTGTTCGAGAAGCGGTACTTAATGGACCTCTCTGGAGACCATAGAAATTGACATAGTTTTTGAACCCGTTGACTGAATTGACTGAACTGCTCGTGGGGCTCCTGGCAGTACTTTATCGTGGAGGTGTCAGAGCTCCCGTCGAAGTCAGACGGAGACGAGGCTGAGGAAGAAGAGCGTGATCGTCCGGAGCCGCTATGAGATTGCGTCGGCGACTTAGGCACCTCGTCTTCTGTGTCCTGGGCCGCCTGTGTGACTTCTGCGGTGAATCGTTCGGTATTCGAAGCCATGTTATTGTTGAGGGATGGATGTGGTTGTAGATGGAGATTTGAAAGTTAAGGACGAGGAAGATGCGGAAATATTCAGTCAGGAGCTCCTCAAAAATTCTCAAAGGCTGTCATACAAAGACTGTGATAATAACAAATGAAACGCTCTTTCTCTTCCATTGCTGCTTTGTTTGCCAGTCAATCAACTTTCTTTGTCACAGCATGAAACACATTTGATTCGACTCGGTCGACATTAAAATTATTATGAAGATTATTGTCTGCCTACCAGTGTGCCTATTTGCAACAGCCCGAGGGAAGCTTTTTTGTGATTATATCAGAGTCGAAGGGTACATTCCACCCCGGACCAAGATATTGAAGTGCTTAGTAATCATTGAAATGATCACATCATGACTTCGGTGTAGAGTTAAATGAATGAAATTCCACTGATTAAGGAAGACTTGTGAGCGCATTTTGTTGAAGTCGAGGATTGTTGATGCTAGTTCTAGAGGGTTTAAGCTGCGACATTTAGAAGGGGTCACCCCCTAACCATCCACTCTTAGGGCTGGAGCCCGTAGACCTCCGCCCCTTAGAGCCCGCCGTCCGGGGACGGAGCCGGGATCTTCCGGTGGTGTGTCTTGTCGCCTAAGCAGTGCTAATTACCACGGCTCCACCAGCGCCAAGCGGGCGTGCAAAACCACTCGCGCTTTTTGAAGTTCCTTCCATCTTCACGTCACCTCAATCGCTCTATCGATGCTCATCTACTGAGAACGTGCGATTTATCTTGCTCGACGCGTCTATCAATCTGCCAGTTCATAAAACGTGAGAGCCATTTTTTTGTCTCTGGATGATCAGGTCGAGCTACAGTCGCACAATCGACAGGCAATACTGAGATTGAAATCCCGTTCAATGAATGAGTCGAAAGCAGAGACTCAGACCGTTGAACAGTTGTATGAATCGCCACTTGGTAATAGACGTGAGCTATAAGATCCTAAGTTCATAAAACTATTACATGCAGGAGCAAGATCTCAATCTGACAGCGCTAAGATGAGTCGCCAACGGGTGCAAACACAACCTTGAATCAGGGCCATGTGCCGCAGTAGATGGTGCTGCCGTCTATGACAGCCGTACTATTTTGGCGCCTAGCCTAGAGTTGGCCAGACGGGAAAGCAGATACCCACGCCACATTACCTTGAGACACACTATGGTCGCCAATAGGAGACCCATCATCATAACCCATTCTCCATGATCTTGACAGTTACTCTTGTTGTTCTTGAATCTCATCGTGGAAGAAACCTTGTCCTGTCAGCTGGTTCTCTTGGGTGATTACGATGACTGTTACTGACCTCTGCCTTCCTCCCCATCCTGATGCCATGCCAGCCCAACGTCACATTTAGTGTATGGCTCGATTTGATTTCGTATCTTGTAGAGATCTAGTTTTAGTGCCATCTTTCCGTTCTTGCCAATCACTTTCCCCTCCTTGGTAGTATCGAGTCTCTTCTCTGCCATACGATCGAGCTCTCTATTCACTCGCTGTAGCGCATAGTTCATGTTCTTGATGTCGAAATAGTGTCGGCGCTTCGAGTACTTCTGCTTCACAAGCTCGCTCTCTGTGAGTTTCTTGTCTCGTTGAATGACTTCGAGAAGGTCTTCATGATAACTGGCGACCGCCTTAACCATACCGACACCGAAAGCTCCGTTTTCGTTCATGGATTGAACACAAACGTCGTTCATTGTGATCTCTTCGTAAAGTGGTGCGCATTTCTTGAGGATTGGGTTCCTGAGGCCCGTGTCATCCTCGGACGTTGCATTCCAGATGGCATCAATCATTGGTGGCAGATCCTCAATTGGTGTCGCACTCCATAGCTGGGCAGCGCTCTTGAATTTCTCCTCGGCCTTGGCTTTGAGATCCTGAATGTTCAGGAAGTCCGCTAGCCAGAAGACACCAACATTTGCAATCATCCTTGATGCGAGCTCCTCGTTCAGAAGCACGCATGCTTCAGGGTCATCATCTAGAGGTTCGCCAACGGCCATCGTTCGAACTGGCTCATGCGGTGGCAAGAATTCCCCATCGTCGTAATCATCTTGATATAAGTATGCCACCACGCGGGTAACGGCGGCAGGGTCGTAGACCTCATCAGTCAATGGCATGACACCCTGTTCGGTTCCCTGTCAAGTGTTAGAGAAGAGAGTTATATGCTAAACGCACTCTACGTACGTTGAAGTCGCCCTCGAATGTAGTCTTGATGACTTCTGATCTCGTGCATACAAAGGAGCGATGCAAGTGGTATTCATCGGTGCTAGAACGTAGTATCATGTCGCTGTATTCGCCAGAATGAAGGAGGGCAAGATTACTCTCCACATGCTGAGGGGAGAGCATAGCTGGAACAGTGATGCAGCTGTTTTTCGAAGGCGTTTTGTCGAATCGTGATGACTCTCTATTTGAATGATGGCGAAGAACTGGAACCTGGAATTTTGAAAGTGTACTTCAAGTGTGAGTGTACTGGGGAATATGAAAAGACTGGTCTGGAGAAGCCGACTTTCGAGCACTTCGAGTGATACATCGCGTGTCGACCCATGAGTGACAGAGTCCAATAACACAGTAAATAGGTGTCGTGATCCCAGTGCCGTAGCCCCACAATCTTCAATCACCTGGTGCACCAATCGTTCGATTTGCATGTGTTATTTATATATGAGAAACACACTGTATCACATAAGCCTCCTGTGTTACGTTTGGGCGGGACTCAGAAAGCGACTACCATTCGCAAATAATCCAATCTGATCATAGATTGGTATTCGTACTACTCCCTGGGCGGTACTTGTGCTCAGCGCAGCCTTTCCTCCATTCCCGATAGGCTTACCGCCCCATGCGAATCCATGCTTGACCATCCTGTTGAGACTCTTATAAATTTCGTCGAATGTGTCGTTTACAATAGCGATCTGCTCGTCACGATATTCATTGTTCTCTTGAATGTCGCCCAATTCCTCGCCCAAGGACGCTGCAAGGCTGCGCATTTTCTGCGTCTGATCTCCCAGGCATTTCCCCACCGCATGGAGAAGCCCGATTGAGAAGTCAAAGTAATCCTTCATCGCTTCTGTGTTGTCTTCATCTTCGAATATTCTCTCATAATGAGGCGCACAGCTTTCGAATAACGATCTTTGAAGGTCGTCATTTGCATTTGCGCACAAATCACAGAAGCCATCTCGCACTTATCTTGAGCGATGACTTAAGATCGTTTTCCCAGAGCGTCGCATCTTTACTTGGCCTCAGCTTCAAGATCGGTGATATTGAGGACATTGGCTAAGGAATGGAGATTGGTGTGGAAAACCAATCGAGCCACAATGTCGTCGCTCCCAGATCACCCCATCTGGGACACACGATTGAACGATGTACATGGTACTCATCACTGCCACACTGAATGACCATATCGCTTGATTGGCCAGATTCGAGGAGCGCAAGACTACCCGCCACACGCTGAGAAGTCACCACGTCCACGGTCTTTTTGCCTTCCATCAGGCTACCTGAGTAGCTCGATGTGAAGATGTGAGTACTCTGAGGTTCGAAAAGAGTATGTTGGGATGGCGCAATTACTTGTATCAATGGTTGGCGAATGAGCCTTGCGAATTCAATAGACGAGTAGTGTTGAAAATTTTGTGTTGTATGTTGCATGAATGATGGTTGTGTTGGAGTATGTTTTTCACCTGGATTCTTATGATACAGTAGTACGGCCTTTGGTGTACTACCTTCCAATACGCCTCTATGGATATGTTTATATCTTCAGCCAGGTCTATTGGGTATGAAGGTGTCAAATACTGGTATGAGATCCGTGTGACAGGCAAGAGGGCCAGCAGTCCAGTGAAGCTGAGTGGCTAGGAAGGTACAACGCTTTAATATGAGCAATATCCAATTTTAATTGCCACGTTTGCATGGTAAATAATATCTAAAGCGATCTATCACCCGCTTCTGTTTTGTTGTCCAACGTAGGACAATGCAAGGGCAATCTGCCAGCAATCTATATGGAATCGATTTGCCTGCTCCGACCTCTGGCGATATGTGCATCACATGATACGAACCTTCCAATTAATTCGCCAGCACGGCTTCTCTTGCCTACCGCGAATTCGAGTCTTCTATTTTCGAAAGATTGATGCTTCGAAACCATACACATCTGCGTGTAACCATATCTCGAATCTACTACTACAAGCTAAACTTAAGAGCGATGTTGAGAAAAACTCGCAAGTTGAGCCAATTTCTGTCAGTGTTGGGGTAGACGTGGAAAATTCCGTCGCAATGCATGGCTGATACCTCATTATCGCAAAAGTAGTCAGTCGCAAGGGTTGCGAGCTGGGGGAGGTCGTAGTCTCTTCTATGCTAGGAGCATCCGTTGAATTATCGCCGTGTTTACTACGAGGAATCAGCAACACTTCGAGAAAATTGTTCGGGTTTGGATAGAATACTAACCTGATTGGAGGTATCCTGTGGATGATCTAAACAGTGCTGTCGTGAATGTTCCCCGATTCTCCAACACGGGAGACCACTCGGGACTCCGCGAGCTCTCTGCAAAATGTGGTCGGCAGACCAGCAATGCCACAGATTGTAGGCGATTACACTCCGTTGGTAGGTCATAGACTGTGACTATAATGCTGGCAAATGTGCTAGAATGCCAGATCGCGGTGGCCTGGAATTTGGTGACCGCCAAGTCTGTCAGTGCCCCTAGACCAAAGCTGTTTGCAAGAGCGAACACAATCATGTGAGGCCATATCCTAGCCGAGAGACTCTGTCCTGTGACTGGGTAATCACTAGTGTAAAGAGAGAGAAGCATGCGGGCCACTGAGGGTGGATGCTTCCCAGGTAGATTGAGGTGGCCGCGATCTACACGCTTGAAACGAGTTGTTAGTGAACAGAGAAGCACAAATGAACGTTTCGACATATTGGACAAGACTCACTGTTGTAGGGTCCGCTATGAAATCGACGATGAAATGCTCTGATGATTCTGGCAGAACCTTCAGATGTACTGTGATCCCACGCTCACCACATTGAGTGGTTACATTAGGTGAGTCTCCGGTGCTAGTTTCATAGTCATCTATGGCGCTTCGGAGCATTGTTTCGACCACATCGTCAGGTGAGATGCCTTGGGCTGCCATGTTTCTGAGGCAATTCTGTGTTGAGAAGGTCTGGAAAGTTTCTGTGTCTGCCTTTTCTCAATAAATGTCCCTTTAGGCTGTGTAATATAATGTATCAATGTGGAAAAGTATCCAACGAAAGTATGTGGTAGTACACCGAGTGATATAGAACTTTTGACGAAGATGGAGTTAACGACCGGGAACTTATATTTAAGAAATAGGTAGGTAAACAAAATTAGCCAATAAACAAAATTGGCCAATCACCGGAGCAGACGATAAAGCCAAGAGGAGGCTGGAAATTGTGGGTATCAGTGTTTTGCGGGGTAAATAGATGTGATATACCCATGGTTCGGCAACCCTCGACCTCGTTGACCCAACCCTAATTACGAACGAGGCCCCTGCCGAACCATGGGATAGGTCAGGTGAGCTCGATTATACCCTGCTTAGTGATAATATATCGGATAAGAAGCGAGGTAAGGGTCTTGAGCTATTGCTGTGGATATCGAGCAAGGCTTTTATATGTATACAGAATGTGTACAAGGTCAGCTGCATTTGAGTTTGAACATTTGCAAAACTGGAAAGAGCAATCAGGAATAGATACCACCAAACATCTTCCAAGCATAGTGACAAGTGCAGAAAATGAGGCTTGAACAGAATATTGGATGTGTTTGCACAGGGTTTGGTGATTACTGTGAGTGCATGATTGATGTGCCTGCTACACAAAGCTCTCATCTGCCACGAACAAAGCTTTTGAGAACAAGACCACCAGTATAATTGCGTAAGAGTTGTCCTTGTGCGTCTGCCAACGATAAAGTACTTCTTACAAGGTTCCAGCTCCAATGTCATGCCTAGTACGACAGTCCGTGCATCTCATCTGCAACCTCAAGTTCTCTGAACTGCTCATCCGTTGAAGTTGACCCATGAAGTATTCTCCGCACTGTCGACAATTGTTCCGGTCGCCAGCTTCCGCATGGAACTTGTCGAGTCTTTTGTTCCAGTCTTTCTTGGAGTTGACGGCATTCTGCGCTTCCTTTTTGACTTGCAAAAGCTCGGACTTGAGCTTAGCAAGGTCTGCCTTCAAGGCCGCTGAAACCTGCTTCTCGCGCGTACGATCTTCTTTGAGTGCCATTATGGCCAGATGGAGTCTGCTTGCCTGGCTGCACATGATATCGAGGCCGAGCCCACCATTTCCGACGATAATCGCGCTCAATTCAGGGTCATGGACGATTTCTGGAATATGACTTGCGCAAATATCGATGATCATATCAGTAAGTTTGTGATCGCTGCCTGGAGCGGTGTTGCAGACTGTCTCGACTGCTTCGGCAAAATTGTTGTATGGCCATTCAGTGTTTTTGGTGACAGAGACAAACTTTTCCTTCGCGATAATCTTTAGACCTGGCAAATCATACTTCTCAGCAAGTGCGTAGACGAGGGCATTGTTCGTTAGCTTGTTCTCGGTGTTGGCGTTGTTGGTGGATTCCAATCCTGGGCTGACCACCGGCTGGACTGGATGTCGGAGGTGGGGCCGCTTGGATGTGTCGTCGGCTTTCGTTGGCTCTTGGGTGTGGGGGACTTCACCGTCCGGGTAATCGAGGGTGTAGAGGTATATAAGCATACGATTGACAGCCTTTGGATCATCTTCTTTGAGATCGATCCGCGCGGTTTTTGCATCCTGAAAGACGTGTGAGCTATATTCGGTCACTCATTGACTCAACGAACCTTGAAGCTGCCATCGCAGACTTTGTCAAACCATGTAGAGCGAGAACAGATAAAGGCACGGTGAAAATTGTATACATCAGAGCCGCAGACCACTGTCAGGTCCGAATACTTCAGCGAGTTGAAGAGAGCTTGGCTGGCGACGGCTTCGGCCATGTTGCTGAGAGGTTTAGAGCGAGGTTATTGTGGATTTTGTGATAGTGAAAAATGGGTCGTTTGAGGGTGATCTGAGTGGTGGTGGTGGCACTGCATGAAAGCAGGAACTCAGATTGGCAGAACTTGTTTCAGGGCATTCTGCAACAAAGATATCGGCTTGCTAGAACGGCGAGCAGTCGAAGTCAGATATGCCATCAGTCAGAGGTGATTACCCTCGTAAAACATGAACGCATTCATACTGCTTGGCTCTTTGATTGCTCTGTGAAGCGTTGTAAGGCGGACTTTGAAGAGAACGAAGTGACCAAAAAAAATTGGTGGCGGCTATCTTTAGCGCCAAGCGAATTGTGCTATCTCTTACAAAGGCAACGCCCTTTTATTTCGAAGCACAGTGGTACGGTCTTTCTGGTTTCAATACGGCATGAACACGTGCAGTTGAGTCATATCACGGTTGTCACAGTAGTTCAAGGGCTTCGATTAGGACTGAACTGCAAGGAGCAGATGAATGCTTTTTACTCTGGAGTCGACTTCATAAGCACACAATTCACTTTGGCTCATTCAACAATCCTTCTTGGTTCGTTCTCATTTCTTTCGTCATCACCCCGTCGCACCTAAGCAGAATCCAACCATGAGCACATCAAATAGTCCTCTCGTCAATCTGATTAAGACGTTCTGTATTATCACACTTGGCCAGGAGACAGGCAGCCAGAGGGCGGAGCAGCTGAAGGTGTCGCTGCAAGAGAGGAGACTACCGCGAGTGAATTGACATTCGAGAAAATAAATGGTGTAGCGGAAGCTATATTGGATAAGGACAGCGCCGTTGGTAAAGTGGCATTGCTTTGGACCGCTCCAACAGGAGATAATGTCGGTTTGGGCGCCTCTGTGCATCCTTGTCGCACCACTAGATGAAGTGAGCACTATGTTCGACATGTGCAATGGGACTCGAAATACTTACGACCCACGTAGAGTTGGTAATTTGACGGGTTGTGGACCGATCCCAACATATTCAGCGCGACACAATTATTGATCGCGGAGATCTCTTGCGAAGTCGTCGATATCCATAGAAAAGCTGTGCTCAGGTAGAAATGAACCATCCCATGAATAAGTAGATTTGTGAGATAGAGACTCAGTGACTCCCCGCCACTTTGGAGGTGATTGCTGGCAACAGTAGGGCACTGTTGATCTATTGGCTGCACTTGTCCTTGCCAGAATGACGGACAGAGGAAGATGTAGCTTGAGCCGCCGTAGTACAGGGCTTGACACGCATCCTTCCTTTTGCATTCGGAGTAGAGGTTAGTTCCTGCGCAAGCCTTTATCTTAGCACTGCCCTCCCGTAAGACATCTAATCAGCTATGAGAAGCTTGAGGGTGAGGTCAAGACCCTGCTAAGAGCGCAGAGAGAAAATGATAGTCGCAGAAGAGGGCTCCCAGCTTCTCACCTGGGAAAAGGACGCACGTAAGTACGCCTCCTTCTCAAGATGGAACTCTAGAGAGCCTAATTTTGGCTTCCCAACTACGGTGACCAATGTGGCATCACTGGTATTGCTAGCCTCCGATCAATCGCTTAGAGTGAGACATTGATCGTATTGCAGCGTTGGCGAGACCTAGGAATCCTTCTCACATGTTCTCACATGAAGGTCGACGACCACCCAACCTTGTGACCTGACACCTGTCTCTTGGTTGGCATCGATTTCAAAAGTAATAATCGCCTGGAGGTCATCAATTACAAACAACATGAAGGCAACGCCAGCAAGCATGCTCATCCGGCGACTCGAATCAACTCAAGAGACTTATAACAGACCAAACTCTCATCATAGAGCATTAGCATATCAGATGTGCCCGTGCAACGCCGTCTACGTCCAACTAATGTATCTCGCACGTTGCTCGAAAGTAGACCACTCCTGCTCCAATCAATTATCATGTTTTACATTTGTCGCTTTTAGACCAAATGACTAGACCAAGTAGTGTAGAAGCATCACCACAAGGCCTCATGACCCTTCTACTATCTTCTCGAATCAAGTGTCTGCGAGCGGGATTTGAGGTATCGTCCACGGAAAAGCTATCAATCCCAGGGTTAGTCGCTCCAAGACTCGAGACATAAATGACCGGACCCTAATCACCTTTCATCGAAGGCTTGATCATAACCATGTCAAGTCGCGAATTCGTCAATCGCTCGCGCTCTTTCGTAGTGATTATGATTACAGGCTGCTCCCCTCCCGACCACTCACGAGCTCAGCCTTGTGCTCGCACGTTCCTCTCCTTGGACTTGTACCAGATGTCTGTAGTCGTTGGATTGAGAAGTCGCTTAGATCGAGCCGTTAGACATCTGTTCGCCCGCGCGAGACAGCGTCAACATAGCCAAGACCGCCAATACGTCCGAAACACCATACAGAATGTACATCTGCGTAAGAATCCTCTGGGATTTTAAAGGACATTCGGGCACTATATGCATCTCCACCAAGTCTAATCATGTACTCCTAGAAGGGTTTATCGATGAGAGATGGATTGGCTGTCCCGCGAACGTCGGCGTTTCGGTTCGCAGTGTATTCGCTGGATGTTATCTGGAACAGATCTTCTGTCCCGCGTTCAAGATTGTAGCTCTCGAATATATTCAGTCCTTCCTGTTCTATTTCTGATGAGGTGAGGAGTTCATCTCCCTCGCTGATGGTATCTTCAGCAAGATTCGCCTGGTGGGCTTTCGAAGGCATAATTGCCTGATTCTGGGCCCTAGGATTATAAATTTTTCTTCTACATCGAGCAGAAATTATTCGAATCAGTGTTCAGTTGTACAGTATGGTGAAATCTAGCTAGGCAGTCTTTTTATCGTCCTGACTGCGAGTAAGGCGGCGCTTACCCTAGTCTCTATAGGGGTCTTGGCAGATATCTCTTGGCAGCACCTCACAGGGCTAAGAGAGTATTGACTCTCGCGCTCGACTGGGAATGACTTAACAAATCACAGGCACATTGGTCCCGTCATCATCATGCCCTCATTTAAGGATGAACACGTGCTGGTAAGCAAGCTTCATTTCCTGCGTCAATCGGAGCGTAGCAAATGCCAGGAAACAAGCTAATAAAGGTGGACGGTGGGTCAGATCATTTCTCCCGGTTCCCAGACTACTCTTGCCCAACTAGGTCTCCCTGAGTCTTTTGCACCTGCGCGCGTACGCCTCCCAACGCGCATGTTCCCTGCCGAAAAGAAGGGAGAATGGGAACCCGTGAAAGTCCGAGAGCGCAAAGTTACGAAGCCTTCAGCAAGCAATGGAGCCAAGGGGAACAGCGATGGAGACGTCACGATGGATGACAAGCAAGCCGCAGAGGTTCAGGAGGAGGAAGTCCTATACGAAGAGGATCCTGCAAGCGAAGAAGGGGCGGTGTACCCTCTACGAGATGGACGAGTTGTCGATTGGTCATGTTTCTTTGCGCTCCTCACCCATATATACAATACACTGAGTCCGCCCTTCCACACACCGATACTTGTCATCTCACAGCCTGCATGGACCGCTCAAGACCACGAGAGCCTAACCCAATTCTTCTTCGAAAAGTTCAAGACACCCGCCTTCTGCCTGATGGATTCAGCACTAGCCGTCTGCTACGCCTACGGGAAACCAACTGCCACTGTGATAGATGTGGGACATGGAAAATGTGACGTGTCGACTGTCGAAGAATTCATAGTCAGTGATCTGGGAAGGGGAAGCGCGCTGGAAGGATGCGGCGGCGAAGCGATGACCCAACGATTACTTGAATTGCTTAGGAAGAAGGGCTTCACAAGGGAGATGTGCGAGCAATTGAAGAGAAACAGTATCTGCGAGGTACTGCCGCCAGGTGCAGAGCTCCCTGTAGAAATTGAGATCGGAAATCCTGCATCTGCAGTCTCAACAGGAGCGACTAGATCAGGAGATGGACGGAGAGGAAGCATTGCTGCACAAGGTGGAGCCCCTCGCGGGCCTGGTACAAACACAGATGCGGGCGATGCCGATGAAGAGCGAGACTTCAAAGATGGGGAGGACGACGAAGGAGTACTCGACGTGGCCACTATTGTCGCCAGTGGGAAAACCAGCGAATTTCTGGCGCGAAAAGAGAAAGAGAAGGCGGACAAAGCGGCAGCGAGGAAGAAGGACGCCGCAGACGCTGCCGCAGCTAATAGAGAACGAGCTTTACCGAACTCGAGACGCGCCAAAGCCACATTCCATTACCACGAGCGGCGACCTCTGGAGGATCTGAATGCTAATGGGAAGAGGGCAAATGACAGCTATGGACAAGACGGGGCTGAGCCAAAGAGGCTGAAGACACCAGAGCTGGGAGCTGAAAACGATGCTCAAGCCGCTGACAACGCGGCCGCTGCACGCAAAGAAGAGCGCAAAGAAGAGAGACGGAGGAACCGAGAAGGAACGGCTTTCGTCAGGAAGATTATCGATGTCGGGCCGGAAAGACTGCAGGCTGCGAGCGGTGGCATCTTGGACCAGATCGCAGACGCAGTCCACCGATGCATCGGCGCATATCCCGATGTTAGCAAACGAAGCAATCTTTGGGATTCTCTTGTCATCGTGGGCAATGGAACCAGAGTCAAAGGTATGTATACCCCAGATAAATAACATTGAGCACAAGCTGACACGACTTACTAGGCTTCAAAGAAGCTTTGATAGCTACGCTAAACGCCCGATACCTCATCTCCCCTTCCAGTGCCACAATTTTCTCGTCCGAGCTCCCCTCCAATTTCACTACACCAGCTGCCACAGGCGCAAACACTCCCCAACCCCAACACCATGCCCAACATCATGGACAAGGCGTAAACCCTCTGCTTCTCGCCGCAACAACCGCCTCAAATCCCAACCTCGCCCCGCCAGGTCAATCGCAACAACAATTACATCAGCAGCTGCAACAGCAGCAGTACTATCAACAACAGCAAATGCAATCACATCAGCACTCAAGTCATGCGCAAACGCCAACAAGCATCAAAATTCTCAAGATTCCGGACTACTTCCCAGAGTGGAAAGAGGTAGGGATGGAGGAAGCAGGCTTTTTAGGAGCACAGGTTGCTGCCAAGGTAGTATTCGTCGTCGATCAGGGTTTGAGTAAAGGATTCATGTCTAGGACGGAGTACAACGACCTTGGACCTCAAGGGATCCATGAGAGCTGTTTGTGATATGACACCATGTAAATTAGCCATTCCTGACTCCACCTCAGCTTCAGAAATCCAATAGCATGATCATATCTCGTGAGATCAACGACCGAGTTGGCTTTGAGTATCACCTTGACCGTGGTGCGAGGTCGGATCTGCAGAGGAGCTAGGCCACATTAATGCTACTACATTCACCAGCCTTGACGATTCCTTACTCTGAATCTATCACTCCCGCCTCACTCTTCGCCGATTTGCAATTATCTTAATAAACTTAAGATCCCATAGCACAAGCCTGGAAATAGCCCGCGAATTAAATAAGTGATCAACGGTCTAAATTTCTACTTTACTTCGTTCATTCTACGAGGATTCAATCACTAGGGTTTGTTAAGTCCAATACGATAAGCAGGCTGATTTCAAAATCAGACGTTTTACTAATCAAAGTCAAAATATCATCGTTTGAGACATAACAGATTGACTGTGAGACTGTGAGTCGACCTGACCATATAGATACATGGACTTCACTGTCACGTGATGTAACCCGACAGGTCAATAGTGCGTCGAGTTCAATATTTTGCAGATTTTTAGTAGATGAGTATTGATGGAGTGGCACGTGAGTGGTTGATTGAGGTGGCATGAAGACGGCTCGGACACATTATTGATGTGATCTGATGCATGTTAGTCGTAACGCGGAAAGCGTTGACTTTGAATGCCACCAACACCTGTCAAACATCACCGCTGCAGATTTCGGGGCGTACAATGACAATGAAGGCATCTTTTCTGGTCTTGAAAGAAACAATGCTTCGATAACAAATATCGCGAACCTGTTGATATGCATCGTTCAATGTTGCTTATCCCTGGAATGTACCCAGCTACTCGTCAAAAAATGATAATGAGATCCGATTATGTTGTACATCTCGAAGCACGGCGAACATGGCAGACCATGGTGATACCCATTTTGGCAGCTAGAGAGGCGTTCCACAGATGCATCGTAAGTAGTCTCTTTTTATGCTAGTCGCGAGACAAGAGCGCCTCACCAGATGGCAAACAAAGCCAGAGGACTAAGGTTTCCTTTAAAACAATCATCCCATTCACCCCTCGTATTAGCGATACTCCTAACAAAGAAATTTTTCGATCTGTTCAATCTTCTAACTCCCGAACGTTTCTCTGGATCCACGCCTCATCAATTAACCTCTCAACCATATCATGGCTTCAACTACAGCCGAAGAATCAGCCAAAAACATACAGCCTGCCCTTCCAGACACTTCAACTATGGCGACACATATTCCACATGAGATAAGCGAAGAAGTCTTCGAATCGCCAACGGAATCCCGGAATGGCTCTGTGCGATCACGTTCTTCCTCGTCTTCTTCCTCATATCAGACTTCGAAATTATCTGGCTTCGACGGTCGCTCTTACTCTTCAACGATTAGGCACAGCCAGGAACCGTATGAACTCTTCCGTCCTCGCATTGAGAAGCTGTGTCAGAGTCTATGGCCTCCACAGAAATCTTTCAGACACCGCTTCTCAAACAGTCAAGCCGTCTCACGACTACGCGCAATCAAGTGTTTGCGCCCCCTCGTGCCTTCGCTCCAAACACCAGTGATCCAACGGCTCCCAGGCGGTGATTATAATCGTATCGTAGGTATAACATTACCACCATCTTACGACATAGAGAACCGCGAGCTCATTCTCCGAGTACCACGAGGAGACGACGGGACTACGCCTGACAGGGCTGTAGCAATTCTCAACTATGTACGCAAACACACGTCAATTCCGGTACCAATGATTGCTGCGAAAGATTTCGGCCGTGATAACCCTTTGGAAAAGCCGTATGTTATTCAAAATCGACTTCCAGGAGCCGATCTCAACAGAATTTGGAATGATCTGAACCATCCGCAGCGATGCGCAGTTGCACACGAGCTAGGTGGTGTGATGCGGACTCTTCTCTCGCTAGAAAGTCCTGTTACTGGGATCCTTGAAGCTACGTCCAAGACGACACATACTGGTGATTTTTCCAGCATCGTCCCCTTTGAATTGAAACTATTGGGTCGCGAAATCGAAGGGGAATCAGTATCCCTGCCATCCACCAACACTCCTCGTGACCGTCAGACCACTTTGGACTTTTTTCAAACACAGTTTGAGCGATGGCGGGCAGATGCGGTTCGTGGACTACAAGATTTCTCTACTGGCAACGATGTCAAACTCTTCGATGGTATGCTCAAGGCAACACGTGAAATGGCCGATTTGGGATTATTTGAACCGGACCTACATTGTCTATGCCATATTGATCTACATATGGGCAATGTCATGACGAAAATCCAATCTGATAGTACCATTAGAATCACCGCTATCCTAGACTGGGACGAGGCTGTGTTTGCGCCCAAGTTCGCCGCCTGTGAACCACTCAGCTGGCTCTGGGGCTACACTGCTAGTGACCACGTCGATGAAGATGAGCATCTCACATGGCCTTATGAGCTGGCAGGGGCGAACGACACGCCATCCACGCCAGAGCAGCAAGAGCTAAAGCGGATATTCGATGAGCAAGCTGGGCCTGAGTACCCACATCTGGCGTACGCTAAGATTTCTCGATTGTGCAGGGGACTCTTCCGAATCGCGACGCAAGGTATGCCTGCAAGCCACTATTACAAGGCAGCTACTAGGATTCTGAAAGAATGGGAAGTCCTTCGTCAGTCGTTGATACAGTGATGATAGGTGTCAGCTTGCTTCAATCAACGAGATTGAGGTCCAGGCGCTCTAGCTTCATCAATTTTTGATTGGGTGCCCATTAGAAGAAATTCAAATACAACAGTATACCAGTACTGATGTCTTTAACGTCATAACACGATTACTGCTCAGTATCCTTGTTTTTCATCATTCTGCATCTGTTACTATTGCTCAGCGTCCTCTGTAAAAGATCACGTACACTGTTTGTTTGTTTTGCCCCAAAATCTGTACAACTGGTTCCATACCATGCAGGGACTGACTCCGACGACCTACAGGATACTCGAAGCAAAGGCCAAGCCCGCTTTGTGGTATTCCTTTACGAGCCTCTGTCCTCACAAAGGTATCATTGCCATCCATCGTATCAGAAAAGATTAAAGAGACTTTTTGTGCAGTCAAACAGCATCACTCATTCATTCATTGTCTTCTAAGCCACCAAGGAGGTACTTATTTCCCATACTCTCCATCGTATTTCCAATCTCCTTGTCCACTCACAAACGCATCCATAAGCATTCCCTCATACAAAGACACACAATATTCCTCAACCAAAACATCAATAGCGATGACTACTAGACACCACTGTCCGCTCCGGACCAAAGGCAACTGCCGCAAGGGGGAAAATGGCGAATGCACCAAGCATCAGATTTGGTGCTGTAACCTGCCGCATCTTAAGACTGAGAGATGTGCGAGGTGTGGGCGCTAACATTCGAGCTTCCAAATTTCAGACGCAGGTACATGTACACAGAGGCTTAGATACTAGCTGCATCTCTGTCTGGTTCGGGTGTTCGTTGACAGAAGTATGAATCGATAAAGCGTTGCTCGTATTCCACAATTACTCACAAGAGTCGGTCACTGCGGATATTGAATTAAGAAAATAGGACATCTTTGTCTCAGTACAGCACTCTATATCTTGGATCGAATGACATGTTGACCTCCTTGATGCTTGTTCTGTTGGTGGTTCTTGCTATTTACGAACAGGGTCGGCAAGATTCACGAAGATGATTTCTCAAGTATGGTTTCAAATTAGGGGAGAGAAAATTGTGGATTGAAGAGACAAGCATTCCGTAAATCGCCTAAGGGTTCAATCCATGCTTAAAATGTCAATACAGGGCACAAAAAAGAGCACCATACTCATATTGATCGAGACTGTTCAACCAATGTGTTGATTCGGAATGTCCCGTCCAAACCTCTTGCTCTGATTGGTGGTTACTCCACCTTACTGTACCTGCACGTTGCTCCAGAGACTCGTGCTTCATATCATGCATGCGCGCGTGCATGCTCCATTGCTGCCCCCATATATGGCCAATGTATGCGCCCATTCCTGCTCCAAAATATGGCCCATTCCTGCACCCATATATGGCCTTTTACTCCGCGCATACAGAGAAAAGGTGGGAATAATCCAAAAGACGGTTGAGGCATATTCGAGGTCACATTCCCTGACATACAGGGCCTATTACTGCGCTAGTCCAAATTGAGTATAAGGCTTAGCGTTTCTTGACAGCTTTCCAAATTGTCCTAATCTTTATACCACTTAATGGGGCATGCATACGCGCATACAAGGGCCGTGGGGACAGCCTTATAGGGAGGGAAGGGCACTACTGTAGGGAATAGAAGAGATTCCCTTCCCTTCCCTGTTTTCTCTTAATAAGGTATTCCTTTTGGTAAGAATGCAGTGTCAACGAAACAAGATACGCAAGAATTACAGTGTCAACGAAATAAAATAGTGGTTAAGATTCAGTCTCAGTATATTATATGTTATTTCTTTTATCTAGCGGTACGAATAATCTACTATCTTATACTAAGGTACTAGTAATTATAATAATTACCTTTATAAGTAAAGGCCTTACGTCCTCGAGGCCTCGAAGTAAAAGTATAAACGAGAATAAATATTATAATTGTTAGTATAGTTTATTCTTTATTACCTCGACTTAGAACTACTGTAAACACATTATATTAATAGGAAGACGACAACGTTTTTATTTAAAATCGTCGAGACGGAGATTAACCGTTGGGTTATAAATATTAGATAAAGGAGTATCCGTAGTCTTTAATATATTTATCGTAGTACCCCGTTAGGGTTCCTGGTTATCGGTAGTTAAAACGTCGGTAATAAGGCGTTCGTTATAACCGATAATAATTATAATAATTTACGCGGCCTTATTATCGGTAATATCTTCGATAACGGTACGATCGTTATAATCTAAGGTAGTCTATATAGTTATACCGAATTAATTATATAATTTATCGCTCTCTTTAATAAGTTTATTATTTAATACGATATCGGTAGTTATCTATTATTTAAATTTCTCTTGATCACGCACTCGTTTTAAAGCCGGATATTTTTTAATTAACGAGTTTATATTTACGTTAATATTAGTTAAGAGATTATTAACGAAGTCTTTAATATTATTAATATTTTTAACTTTTTAAATTAATTTTACTTATTTATTTCTGGCTAATTACTCTTTAAGTATTTTAATTTTTACGGAATTAAAAAAACCCCGTAGTAAATAATCGACCCTATATTAACTTAAGAGGCGGGTATAATATTAAATAAAAATAATATAAAAGACTTCTAAGATTAATAAAACGCGGATTATTTTATTATTAACTTTAATAATAAGGCCTTCTAAGAAATCTACGTAGTTACGTAAAATAGTATTATTATTTTCTAGTAGGTTATTTCTAGCTACTAGCGCGTTTATACGGGTTTCGGATTTAGCGAATATTTCTTTAACGATCTCGATTAAGAATTCCGTTTTAATATTATCGCTTAAATCCTCCGATAATATAAAAATATCCTTAATCTCCCCTTTTATTCTTAATAGTTTAGTTTATTTATTAGGTTTTATTTTCTTCGAGCGCCTTATTCCTAAATTAGTTACATTCGCTCCCGTAGTATTAGGTAAGAAAACTTATTTTACTTTATCTTTTTCGCTTATAGTAGGGCTAATACGCTTATAAGTTTATAATAACGTAGAATTATCTTTCGTTAAAGACGGCGCGGTCGTTAATATAGCTAGCTTAGATTTACTAGTTATTATAAAAATATTCGTTATTATTTATATTAAAGAGGCTTTTTTCGTATTTAAATTAACTAATATTTTATCCCGCTTAATCTTCTTAATTATATATTTTACTCTCTTTTTCTTAGAGTTTTTAGATATAATAAAAGAAGAAATAACTCGTTAAAAAATCTCGGTCATAAGGAAAGGCGAAGTCTAAGATATAATTTAAAATATAATTAAGAAATCTTTATCACCGATTTTAATTTATTATTCTATAATTATAGGTATCGTACTTTTCCTACTCGCTCGTTTTTTCGCGGGCGTAAATAAAGTAGCTATAATCTTTTACTTTAAAGAATTTACGGCTTTAACTTCGGTGGCGATTTTTATTTTAAATATCTCCCTAATTTTATCTAACTCTTCTAGTTATATAACTAGGTCGTCGGATATTTATATAATTCCGGTATATTTCTTTTAACGTTCCTACGCCTCGATATTAAGTAACTCTATATTAATTAGTTAAGAATTATTATTATTAATTATAAAGAAGACTATTTTTAAAGTCGACTTCTTCGGTAAAAATAACTTCGTTATCGATTCCTTTAAAGACTTCTTCGTAACCGAAAGCTCCTTCTTTAGTTCGGACTCGTTCTTATTATTTTCGTTATCTTTATTAAATTTCCTAGATATCGATTTCTCCTACGTTAAGAGTTTTTTTAAAACCGTAATCTTCGTTACCTTCGGGCTCTTTTTATATAGTTTTTTCGACGGCGTCGAAAGTTTTTTTACTCTCGTTATTTTATCCGCCGAGAGATAATTATATTTTTCTACGAAGATATATCGGCTATATTTCCCCTCTTTTATTAAAACTAATTAATTTAGTTTCTACGATGAATTCCCTTTATCCCCGTGTAATTACGCGTAATTAAAAATAATCGCGTATTTTATATTATTATTTTTTATTAATTATATCGTAACTAGCTACCCGTTATTTATTTATTTAAATTATAAATTATTTCTCGAGTTAAATACCTTTAGCTAGTTCTTAAATCGTATATTTAAAGAAATTTTATCGTATTAAATAATTAACCCGGTTTATAATAAAGAAAGATTTCTACCCGTTAACGGCCAGGTATTTTTATCTTCCGTTACGTTATATACGGGTTTATTATACGGTAAGTCTTTAACCTTTTCGTTATCGACTCGACCGTTGATTTCGGCTTTAATAACTTACTCGTTGTCGATTTTATCGCTCTATTTAGAAGTAGAAGCGCCGGATTTCTTATTATTATTTTTATTCGTTACTTTAATTATTTTAGTTTTAGTTACCTTCGTTATTTTCTTTACCTTTATTTTATTATTCTTTAAGGTTATTTTAATTAATACCTTCGAAATCTTTCCCGAACGTAACTTAATTATATCGTGATTAAAGATTTATTAAAACGAAGATATCGTATTATACCCGATCGGGGCGAGCGATATAAATAAATTAATAATATTTAAATTAGGAGAGGAAAGATATATTAATATTATTTAGCGCCTAAGATACTATAGTTAAATACTACGATAATAGTAGTATTTATTAATTCGAGCGAGGAAAACGATTTATTAATATTTAAATTAACTAGAAATATTATATTAATATAACGGGGCTATTAAGAAATTCGTTATTACTAAATAATAAAATTATCGTCGCGTAAAGAAACGAAAATAAAATTAAAATTAATAAATAAATAGAGTAATATCGTCTTTTAAACCACCTACGTAGTTTATAACGACTTTTTATTATAATCGTTAATTACGCCTTCTACGTTTTTAAGATTTTATTTATTATATTATATATTCTAGTAGGGCCCCCAGCCCTTTTATTTAATTAGGTATTATATTATTAACTTTTTTCCTCGTTTTAAAAACTTTCTTATTTTTTTATTTAAAATACGTTTTATCTTAAAGTAATTATTTATATCTTTATTATTATTATCGAGAATAGTAGCCTGCCCGACCTTTTAAAGACGGTTATATAAATTCTTTTTTAACGGAGTAAATTCTAAGGCGGCGACTAAAATAACGGGGTAGATATTTATTATCGGCGGTAACTTTAGTTTATAAACTAAATCGTTAATTCGTTTTAGAATTTTAAACGGGCTAGCTCTTTAGTTTAAAAGTTTATAATTCTTTAAACCCGGGATCTTATAATCTTTATATAGTTTTAAAAAAATTATATCCCCTTTTTATATTATTAAGGGTATATACTTATTATTATATCGAAATTTAGTATTAATCGTCGTAAATAAAATCGCGTTAACGGTTTCCTTCCGGTTGATTATTTTAATATCGGTAAAATTTATCCTTCCTACTATATTTTAAACTGAAATTCTATTATTAAGCTTTATACCGTAGATAATCTCGTTCGATAAAAGCGTCGTCGCTAAATTTAAAGAATTATTTATAATAAATCGTAAAGTGATTATGAATTTATCCTATAGACTATTAGAGTAGTATATTAAATAAAATCGTAGTACTATTTTTATAGTCTAATTTATCCGTTCCGACTAGCCGTTAGATTAAGGGTAGTAGGTAGTAGAAATTATTAATTTAGTTTTTAACGTTTTAAAGATTACTTTCTATAAGTTTAAAAGAAACTTAGGGTTTTTATTAAAAATAATCGCCTTTAGAATTCCCTAGTCGGTGAGGGCGAGAAGTAGCGCGTTTATTTATTCTTCGGCGCTGAATATATCTTTCTCTAAAGTCGTAGTAACTACTTTCGAGAACTTATAAGTAATAGTTATTAAATAATTATATCCGTTTATAAATATAAGGAGCGTTATAACGAAATCGATAATAATATAATAATAGATCTTTAGCTTTATTAGGATTAGTTTTAAAATACCGTATAATATATATTTTTTTATTTAATTAAATTAATATTAAGGGTAATATAAAATATAGTATTTAAATCTTCGAGTTAAATACCGTATATAATAGTTATCGGCGATATTCTCGTACGTTCTATAAAATCCTATATAATTTCGCTTATTATATACGAGTTCGAAAATATTCTATTTTATTAATTTTAGGATATATAGGTGTTCTTTATTAATATAATCGTCTTTATACTATACTAATACGTCTTTAAGAAGGAAAGGAATATTAGTATTAATTACGTCGATATCGTCCGTAGACCCTAGGGCTTCCTTCTTAAATTTATTCTTTTTATTTATAATTAAAGTTATTACCCTTAATTATTTCTTATCTTTAGAATACGCTTTTTATAATTTAAGGTAGTATTTAGAAGATATTTTAACTAGGGTAAAATAAAAAGCGAAGACGTCGTCTAAAATACCGGGACCCTTAACGTCGAGATATTCTTTTTTACCGAGAAGGCGAGATAAAGTATTTAATACGATATTTTACTTTCTAGGATATTAACGAATATCGAGATCGTATTATAATATATATTAGGAAGTTTATATTAACCGTAGGTTTATCCTATTAAAAGAGGACGACGATAGTATTATTTATCGGGTAATATTAATAGTTACCGAGTAATTAATAAAGATAATAATTTTCTTTATTAAGATTTAGACGAGTAGGTATAGAATCTTTTTTAATATTTAAATTAAACCTATTACTTTTAATTCCGTAGGCTAATAGCGCGACTCCGTAGGATTAAATAATTTGGATAGGAATAAAATTAGTTATATATTAATACGGGGGAAATTATTACCCTAAGGATCTTTTATAATATAGTATATTATAACGCTAATTCCGTACGACTTTAATATATTTATATTAATATATAATTAACGAGCTAGATCCCGATAATATAAATAGATTTTAGATATAAATATTTTTTAGAGTAATTTAAAAGAAGTTAATTCCTCTTTTATAAGTACGAAGTAAATTTTTCTAAAATAAATTTTTTATATATTCCCGCCTTAAGACGGCGAGCCCTTTAAAAGTTAGATTTTTTAATATTAAAGTAATTTAGTAATCTAGGCGAAGTATCTAATATTATTTCATAATTAATTTATTATTCCGATATATATTTCTAAAGCCTGTAGTATATCTAGGAAACGGAGTTCCTTAATTATTATAATTCTTTCTTTAATAGTAATTAAATCTAACCTATTTATTTTCTAGCCTAAAAGCGTGACCGAGGGGTAAACTAAAAAGGATTTTTTAGACTTAAGTAAGATCTTAAGGCCTACGAATAAAACGAAAATAATTATAAGATATTCGATGTACTCGGAATAGGACCGTGAGAAAATTATAATATTATCGACGTAGTATCTCGCGAATACTCTATACGGGCGAAGAAAAGTATTTATCTTATATTAAATATACGGAACTGAACCTTTTTATCTTATTACTGCGACGTTATAGTGCTCCGAACCACGATAAGAAATTATTATAAATTTATAACGATTATCTCTCTTAACTAAAAATAGATAGAATTATTTATTATAATTAATAATACTTATATAAGTATATTTTTATACTAACGAAATAATATCGCTTTAAAGCGGAAGAGGGTAATTATTAAAGATAATAATTTTATTTAGATTACGAATATCGATTACGACTTTACCCTTCCGTACCGGCGTTCTTTCGGGGCCTTTATATACCGTCCGCTATATAACGAAGATAGGGAAAGCGAATAAGGAAGGCTCGATAAACTACGATATTTTCTCTTATTAATATATTTTATCGAATTTCTCGTCCATTAAAGTTTTTATATCGGGGTTTAATAAGTAGACCTTATAACTAAATTTCGTATTAAACGATTACTAGTCTATAGTAAACGGAATCGATAATTACTCGGATTTAAATAAATCGATTATATCTCCCGTATTTTCCTAAATATAAAGGTATTACTCTATAATCTCTTTAATCGCGGTAATATCGGAGTCGTTACTATAAATCGTGATTTTATTCGGTAGTTTCGTTTTTATAGAAGGATCGACCTTAGGCCTTAAGATTAACCTCGGATTATAAAAGTTAATAAGGCGTAATACGATTATATCGTCCTCGTAAATTTTCGCCGTAAAGGAATAGTTATTTAAATCGATAAAGTACGCTTTTTTTACCTCGTATTCTATAACTAATCCTATTCGTTAGTGGCGAGGAATAATAAGAGGTGTATTCCCCTCGTTACGAACGTTAATAAAGTTAATTATTAAGTTTATAAAATAAATATAGACTTCTTTTATCTATAGTTCGAATAGGAAGTCTCGGTCCGGTAATTTTAATTTCCCTTTTAACGAGATTACTACCGCTGACGTAATTCGTATTAGAACTACTTGGCGGCGCTTTAATTATATAATACGTCGAATCCTTATATTATCCCTAGTTATAAATTAAATAAAGATCGTGATATCTTCGTAACTACCTAAAATTATTTAATTATTAAAGAGGTCGATAATGATTTTCTCCTAGCCTAGAATATTTATACCGATAAATATATTAACTTTAAAGTTATCGATAATATAGAAGTCTCTAGTAATTTTAATTATTACTTTTATATTATCCTTCGTTTTTCCGTCCATATAAAATATAATTAAAGTTTATTTTATAGTTGAATAATAGTTCGAGCCGATACCTCTTAAAGTAATAGTTTTATTATAGGTTTATAATTAAAGGCCGGGGATTCGTTATATAATAAATACTTTATCGATTATACTTATCGGACACCTAGTATTAAAATATTCTAATTCTCGAATAATATTTAGGGCAAGGCCTATTTGGCCGGTAAAATAATATTATATACGAAATATTATCCCGTTAATTAGTGAAGGCGGAGTAGTAGATTCGATTACTAATCTACCCTTCTATCGAGGGGAAGATTTAGGAGTTATCGACTTCGGCGTTATTATAATCTCTAGGATTAAAATCTTCGGAGTAATATTTAACTCGGTATTTTTAAATTTTATAGAGGTAGGACTAATTACCTTCTAGATATTAATCGAGCGTATATATTTCCTTTCTTTCAGGTATGTATATAGTAGATTATTCGATAAAAAATTAAATTTATAGTTTTTATAAACGGGACGTTAACTTATTTTCCCTGTAGAAATATAATACGTAATTAAGACGAACTTAATATTAACTTTTTTATTAATACTTTACTCTTCGTTTATAACGCTCTCCTTAGTATTATAATAGTTTTTATCGGCGTTTATATAATAATTATAATAATTTATCGGCGGAGCTTCGGGAGAGCCGAAATAATTATTAATAAATCTAAAGAAAGTACCGTAATCCGTGTTCTCGTTATTAAAATTATTATATAGTTTATTAAAGTAAGTAGGCTGTATCTATATTTAATTACCGAAAGTATTATACGGTCTCGGCGGGTAGTATAGGTATATCCTATAATTTTTATAACTTTAATTATTATAGCTCTAGTTCCTATAGCCCCGATTCTTAACGAATAAATTTTGGTTAGGCTGAGCGTTTCCGGCGGTAATTATAAATAGTTATTTTAATAGTAATAGAGCGTTTTTTAGAGATTTTTACGGGGGAGGCTTTTAAGCTTATTACGATTATTACTACTACTATATTTAAAATATAATCTACCGATTTTAAAAGTAAACTAGTTGATCGTAAATATTAATATAAGGGAAAGAAGGCCCAGCTATTTATTAATATAAAAAAGAACGAGAATTATAAGGATTTGGTTTTATAGTAAATAGTCTCTACCCTTGAAAATTTTAAAACTAAGAACTTTAGGGTACTTAAAAACTTTAAAATTAAAAAAGTCGATATTATTATTAAGGCCGATAAGGTATTGAATTATAGTATTTATTTTATCGTTATAACGATTATTTATCCCTAGGTAGTTATTTATCCTCTTTTATATCGCGATTCTTTTCTCGCTCTTTAATTTCTTTTCGATGATCCTTATAGCCTTTTTTGTCCTTTTAGGTTTATATTTTATACTATATCTTCTTTTTACTCTTAAGTTATTCAATAAATTATTTAATCGAAATATCGTTTATTAGAGGAGGGATAATAGCCTAGAAATTAATATCGAGGTAATTCCACGCCTATATAGCCTACGTATACTCTTCGGTAATACCGGTTTAAACGGTGTATTTAACTATATTTTAGACGTAGATAAATAAATTATTTCGTTCGGCCGTATCCTTCGATATATATAACTAACGACTAAACTCTTCTAGAGTTATAGATATTATAATCTTAAAGTAATTTTATAGTCTAGTAATTTAGCGCTATAGATTATTCGGTAGTTATATTATTATATCTTTCTTATCTTAGGAAAGAATTTTAAGCCATTAATTTATAATAATACCGCGGAAATAGTTATTTAAATTCCTCTTTATTATATTTTCACTTTTTATTATAGCGAAATCCTGAGTTTTATTATAGAAGGTATAGACCTCTTTAAATATTAACTCTTTAAGATTAAGAACGATATCACCGGCGCTTTATAACTTTAGGTAATTTAAATAAAAGAAATTTAATTCGCCGGTACGAAAATACCTAGTTTATTATTATATTTATTAAATGTACCCGTTTTTACTAACTAGCTCTTATAGTTTAGTAAGTCCTAAAGACCCTCTAAAAATTTAACTTTAATTTTATAGAGTAACTCTAATAGTATCTAGTACAGTAAATCGTATAATTTAAATTATAGTATTATATAGATTTAAATCGATTTTTACCGGCGGAGGCGGTATTCGCGGCTAGCCTACGGTTTCTTATTTCTATTAAAATTAAAGATTGAATAGAGTAAATTAATTTTCTTTAAAGTTATTAAAATCTTTTTAGCTTTATCCTAAGGAGCTAGATTAACTTTTATTATTATTAACTATATTCTCGGTCTAATTAAAAAGAATCCTTCGTATAACGTCGTCCGTAGTGAAAATTAATTTTTATAAAAGGAATTAAAGTATTAATTTTCTCGGAGCTAACTAAATTATAAATTTAATTAAATTAGAAATTAAAGAAAAAGACGTAGCTAGAAGAGAAAGAATAAGAGTAATTAAAATCTAGTCTTTAACTCTTCTTTAAAAACGAGGTAGTTAAAGATTTAAAATCTCCTCGTTTCTTTCTTTCTAATTATTAAAATACGCTGAATCGGTATAGTATTTAACGCCTTTAACGAAAGCCGTTAATATTTCCGTAATTAAAGGAGGGTACGTCTAGGAAATCGGAAATATAAAAGAGTTTTCTTCTATAAAACTTTCTTTTTCTTAAATATTAATAGAGGTAGAATATCCTCTTTTTACGAATAACTCGCTACTTTTTAATACGTTTAATGGAGGATCGTATTAGTCGATAATAAAAAGAACTACTTCTTAAATTAATTTATTAATATTTTTATTATACTACTCGAAATATCTTTTCGAAAATATAAGTAATTAAAACGTTAGAGAGATAATAAGGTCTAATAAAAACGGCTTCTTTACCTCTATATAACTTATAGGTAGGGAAAATAGGATAAATTATATATATTTATAAAGATTTTCTACCGGTATATAGTTCGAAAGTTTATTTATATAGAGTTAAAGATTTAAACCTCGATTACGTAAATTAGAAATAACGAAGTAAGAGGTAAGAAGTAAGGGATTAAAAGGAAATTTTTAAAATTCTTATCTTAGCGCGGGGAAAACCTATCGATTTCGTTATAATTCTTAGTAGGGTAAATACCGCTTCTCCGCTTTCGAGTAAATATAAACTTTAAATTACGAGAAAAGTAAACTCCGTTTTTAATTCCGTAATTCCGGCGCGATTTAACTTTCCTAATAATTAATTATAGTTAGACCGAGATCTTTAAGAAAAGGTAAGGATTTTCTATATAAACGAAAATAATAGTATACGGTATAAACGGCGGCGACGCTTTAATTTAATATAAATCGTTCCCTGCGCCTACGGCCGAAATATAAAGTACTCTTTATAACCGGGGTATAGATATTCCTTTAGGTTTATAAAGCGCGTTTATAAATTAATTTATATAATTATAGAAACCTAATATAATAACTCGATTATTAGGATTTAGGGTAGGCGTAGTTAATATAAAGAAATACCGTTACTATACGTAAAGATTAAGACGAAAACGAAGCGGCTCGCTTCGTTCGTCGTCGTAGAACACTAACGGTTAAAGGGTTAGTACTGATATTATAGCTAGTAATAAATACGAGGACGAATTATAATTAATTTATAATCCCTTAAAATAATTCGATCTATATAAGGGAATAGTAGTGCGGATAATAGTTATATCTTCGAGATATTAATAGAGGATTTAGTATTTTATAACTAGTATTTTAAGGGCTAATGACCGGTCTTTTTCTATTTATATATAGAATTCGACTAAGCCGTTACTACTAAATAGTAAGAATATAGTATTAACGAAATAAAATACGTAAGAATTATAGTGTCAACGAAATAAAATAGTAGTTAAGATTTAGTCTTAGTGTATTGTGTATTGTTTCTTCTATCTAGTGGTACGAATAATCTACTATCTTATATTAAGGTACTAGTAATTATAATATCTTTCCCTTCCTCGTTCATTCCCTTCCCTATACCGGGGAAGGGAATAAGGGTTAGTTTTATCCCTTCTCTTCTTTATTTCGCGGCGTAATTACGAGGTTTAAATAAATTTACTTATTTATTTAAAATTAAAATCTTAAATAATCTAATATTTAAAATATATTAAATTATTATTACTAAGACCCTCGTATTTATATTCGAGACTAGTATATATTATATAAATATATATTATAAAGATAAATATAATCGAGGTTATATAAAAATATAATATAATAATATATATAATATTTTATCTTAATAGTAGATATCTAAAATACGAAGAAAAGATTCTATTTTAGAAATAATTAAGAATTAATTAAAAATAATTAAAATCGAGAGTATAATATTATTTTAATTTTTTAAAGATATCTATAAATTCAATAATATTATATTCGATTTATCGTCGAATTTAGTCTCTAAATTTATTTATATTTTAATTTATTTATATTAATATAAATAATACTTTAAGATACTCGTTAGATTTAATATATATAAAATTCTTACTAAACTCTAAATAATATCGATTATTTTTATATTAATTTAGTTTAAAAATCGAAAATAATAATAATTATTTATAATTTAAACCTATATATATATAAAATTTAGAGATATTTACTACGATTATAACGATATATAAAATATAAAATTTAGTTAAAATTATAACTAAATTAAAATAGATAAAATATATCGTATATAAATCTTATTTTATAAATACGAAACTTCGATAAATATCGTAAATCTCTAAATAAACGAAAATTACCTCGATTTAAGAATAATATATAAAAATAAATATAAAATATAATTCTATTATATCGGTAACTCCGGAAACCCCGATTCCTACGTATTTTATACCGAAAAAATATAAAATACTAGAAATACGTATTTATTTATATAGCGATTAATTAGCGATTAAGTAATTTCATTTTTCAAAAACTATAACTTTTAATAATATCTAGACTAGTAACTCTATATAAATATATACTTATATTACTAAACTCATTATTATTCTAGATTCCGAATTTTTAACTAGATCTTTACTAGTATTATTTTATAAAGTTATAAAATTACTTTTAAAATTAAATTCAAATTTATCGCGTAGAACTTAACTCTAATTTTATAATCTTGGCGCCAAGATTTACTAAAACGCAAAAAACACGTAAAATATACAATTAAATAATAATTTAATAGGATTATTTTCCCGGATTTACCGATAATATCGCGATTTTAAATATATTATAATAAATTAATTAATTATAATAATTATTCGAATAATCGAGTTTGAATTTTAATAAAATAGTCTTAACCTCTTTATTTTAAAATTCCTTCGACTTCGAATTTCGTTTCTTTTTCGATTTAAAGATAAAAAGTATTTTATAAAAATATCGAGGAGTCTACTAGCTCTAATAATAAAATATAAAATATTAAATATACTTTAATATTAATTAGAAGATCTAGTTTATAATCGACTAGTCTTTGAATTTTCTTTATCGAAAATAATCCGATTTTTATATAATCTAGTTTCTTATTTAATTTTTTACTTTTTATATTTTTTATTAAAAAGTATACTTTATCTCCCTCTTCTAACTAAAAATACTTATTTCGATATTTATCGACTTTAATCTTTATCCGAGTATTTATCGATTTAATTTAAATTTATATATCCTTATATAAAGTTTTTATATTAACTATATAAATTAAAATCTTTTAAATATTTAATTCGTCTCTAGGTTCTAGGAATATATTCGTATATTTTATATAATTAGCGAAAAATAGTATAAACTTCGTTATATTAAACTAGCCGTTATTAAATATTAATTAAATTATTAATAAAAGTCTTATTTAATTATTTTACTTCTTATTAATATAATATTTTAAATATATTTCTATTATCTAGTTTATTCGCTCTATTTAATTATCCGTTTAAAGGGAATACGCGGTTAATATTTATAATTTAATTTTAACGGCGCCGATAAATATTCTTTAATAATTAAAAATAAACTATTTATCTCGATTAAAAATAATCGATTTAAGAATATTATAATCTCGAATTAATCGATTAAATAATATTAAGGCGATTTATTTAGTTTTATATATCTTTTTTATCGGTATTATTATAGTATATTTATTAAGTTTATTATAGATAACTTTAATAGAATTAGAAATTTCTATAATAATAAGGTCCTTTAACTTCAATAATTTAATAACGAAGTTTATAATAATATTATTTTATAATATATTTAATACTAGGGTAAATTAAATTTAATTAAATTTAATATATTTTATAGATTTATTTTATTAATATTCGATATATTTTTTAATATATTTCTTAACGTACGATCGTAATCCTAGTATATCGTACTCTCTACGTATTAGATTTTTTATTTTAATAACTCTAGAGTATTCTTAAACTAGATTATTATAATAATTACGAATAATTTCCTTAAAATAACTTTTAGGAAGATAAACCTTTTTATTATATTTTAATAACTTAGTTTTTTATTATTAATTTCTTAATATTTTAATTAAGATATCGTTTTTATATCCTTTCTAAATATTATTAATAATCCTAGGAATAAAGATATATAGTATCGCTACTAATTATCGTACTAGAACTAGTGATTTATCTTATTATTAAATAAGGACTAGTTATATTATTATATTCTTTTCTTTTATATAGTCTTCTCGTTTATTAAATATATTAACGCGATCGTTATTCTTTCTTAGAGTATGAAAGATCTTGAATTTATATTATTTTAATAATTTTAACTATTTAATTTATCTCCGATATAGTGGTACTTAATATAGAATATTTAATAAATTAGAAACTTGTATTCTCTAGGAGCTACGAGTATTACTTAAATAATAAATACTAAGCCGACGTATATTAAGCCGACGTATTATAATAATACCCCCTAAATAAAAAAGAGAGGCGACTATACCGAATTTTATTATTATAAGTTTTATTTCTAGGAATAAGAAACTCCTTAACTACGTACGAGTTAATATATTAAATTAGATTTAATTATTATAAATTCTATTTCCGCGATTAAGAATCGTCTTTTAAAACGAATATACTATATCGCTCCTTTAACTAGGGTTATAATAAAAGAACCGTAATTTTAAAATTATTTATAACGTATTTAATCTGTAGGGAATTTCTTTTTTAAGGTTAAATCTTTATCGCTAAAATCTATATCGCCGTACATCGGTAAAGCGGGAGACCGCACGAGAAGAGTCGAGGTACTAAATGCGCATTTTACCGGCTTTAGGCGGAAAAATAACGAAAAGACAACGTTAAAAAAAAAAAAAAAAAAAAAAAATTTTTTTAATAAAAAACCTAAAAACCTAAAAATAGTAACTTCGGATTTAAGATTTTAAATCCGTGATTTTCTACTAGCGCCGAGTAGCTCGCTAAGGTTATATAGAGCGCTATAACTACACTAATTTAATTTAGATTTTAAATTACGTTAATTCACGAAAATTATATACGCGCGTAATACCCCCTAAGTTAACGCGGTATTATAAACTATATAATTTATTTATAACTATATATATTTAATTATTTACCGGTACTATTTAGACTAGTTTATTCCTATTTATTTAAATTTATTTAAAATAAATCGAGGTGTTAAATACGTATTTAGATACTTTAGACGAAAGTAGGTATTAAATCGATCTCTAGGGCTAGTATATAAACTAAATAAATCTAAGCGCCTTTTCTATCTTTTTCGGTAGAATACGGGCTCACCGCTTTACCGATATATTCGAATAATTTAAATAAGCCACGCGGTCTAGCCGAATTTTCGTTTCTTTAAATTATAAAGTCCGCGCGGTTAATTACTCTAGTTATCGATAGGAATTTATCGGTAAAATTATCGATAATATTATTTAATCTCGTTATTAATTTATAATTCTACTTAATCGCTTCCGCCTTATTTTTAACCGTTAAGGTAGTAGAGGTAATAAATATAGAAATAGAAACTTTAGGCTTAAAGGGCTAAATAAAAGATTTTATTTTATTTATTTATAATTTAATATAAATATTCGTATTAAGAAATAAACACTAGAACTTCTTTAATATTATAATAAGGTAGACGATCTTTTTTTATATAATATATAAGAGTTTACCTAACTCTATATTATTAGTTTCGAGTATATAGACTCGCTACTTTAATCGGGCGAATTCTTTTTTATTATAAATCTCTTCGTTATTATTCGGCTCGACCTCGGAGTCGTTATCGATAAATATTAATATAATATTTAAGGTTTTTATCTTCCCCGATTTTTCGTCGCCTTTAGTTTTATTCTTAATAGTTATTTTTATAATAATAATAATCTCGTTTTTAGAAACGAGCCTATCGGCCGTAACTTCGGCGATTTTTATATTTATAACGGCCGTCTTTACTATCTTCCTCTTTATAGTAATTTTTAATTCGGCGGCGGCGGCCTCTTTAGTAATAATAATAATAATAATAACGGTCTTTTTATCTACGGAGGATTTTATCTTAATAGTTATCTTCTTCGTCGTAGTAGATTCTACTTCGGCGGTAGCGGTAGCGGTAATAGTAATAATAACTATCTTTTTCTCCGTAATAGATTCTACTTCGATATTAACGATAGCGGTAATAGCGGCGCTCTTTTTCCTAGTAGTTATAACGGTTTTTTTAATTTTTTTATTCGCGTCCTTTCTTCCTATAAAGCCTAGAATAGGCGAGGTAAATAAAATATATTTTTTCTTCTTTATAATATTAAATATTAATTCGTTAATATTATCCTCTTTATTATCGTTTTTATTAGAGAGATCTTTATTTATTAGAAAATTCTTTATATTTCATTTTTTCCCTTTAAGAGTATTATCGAGTAAAATAATAATTTTATTAATAGAAACTTTATAGTTACTAGTAGTATCGATTTATATTAGTTTAATTTTATATTTCCTAGGTATAGTAGTAGGAGTAGTTATTTTTATAATAAAAATTATATTACTTTAGATTTCGTAATTAAAATTATATTTTATAATATATTTACCGTACTTTTCAATACCTATAAATTCGGATTTATTTAGTTTATAGGCCTCGCTACTTTCCTCTTTATATATTTAGGTATATTTAAAAATAACGGGGTAAACTTACTTCTTTATTTTTAAATTTATAATCTTCGCTATATATTCTTTATTAATTTATATATTTTATAACTTTTCTTTAAATCTAAAAACCGTAGGTTAATAACTAAAGTATTTAATATATAGGATTATTTCTATTTAAATAATATTCTAAATTTATAAATTAGATAAATCGACAAATTTAGGCGGCTAAATAATTATATTTATAATAATTTTATAATAGCCGGGGTTAAAGAATAATAGGGTATTATTTTTTAATTCGTTATTATCTCTTTTTTTCTACTCTTTTTTTAGGCTAGAGGCCCTCGTTCCGTAAATCATATTAATAATCTTCGTTCGGTAGTTATAAAGATAAGGTTTAGTTATTAAGAATTAATTATATAAAGTTATTAAATAGAAAGTTCGTTATTTAAAAAGTATAAAGAGTTAAATATTAAGGTTTTAATAATAGTATAAAATTCCTATATTATAAATTCTATTACGGGGTAACCGAATACGAAATATTAAAATTAATTAATATAACCGAGGTTAACCGAATACTCGATAAATTTATAATATTAAGAATCTTCTACTCCGTTTAACGTCTAGTTTAATATAATATTAATAATCGTTAATATTATAGAGTAAATCTAACTAGTAGAAATATCTAGTTATAAATTATCGCTATAAAATAATTATAATAAATATTCTTAAAGTCGAAGGTGGCGGATATATTAAAGAATCCGTTACTCTTTATTTAAATCTAAAATACTAAGTTTCTTTATTTCTAATATATTATAATTCTCTTTTATAGTTTCTAATAAGGTTAGAAAAATTCCCGAGTTATAATTATATTTATTATTAATTATATTCTAGACCCTATTCTTTCCACTAAATAAGATATTAGTCGTTATAATAATTAATAATCTTTTCTACCTTTTAGGATTTCTAAGTATTAATATTCTTATTAATATAAACGGCCTCCGGTTATTTAAATATATAATAATTAAAAGAATTAATATTAAGAGCTAGAGAAGATTTAAGTTATATAATAAAGAAAATAAAATATACTCGCTAATAAACTAGGATCTTTAATTTATATACTAGTTTTTTTATTTTTTATTTAATTTTAAAAAGGCCTATATACTACTATATAAATTTCTTCGTAATATCCGTATTAATAGGGATATTATATTTTTTATAAAGGCGAAGTAAAACGAAATTACCTTCCTTTAAAAAAAGTAGCTAGTATTTTTTATTATAATTAGTTTTACTATTTATATTAACGAAGTCTAAAGTATTAATAATATTAATTCGTACTATAGGAGGTTTTAAATCCGGTATTTTAATAACCGCGATAAAGTTTAGTAATTATTTAAGTTTAAAACTATATATTATCTTTATAAACGTATACTCGGTAGAGGCCGATAAATTTATATTTAAAACCGACTAAAGTTGGGATAATATAGTAAATTATAATTATAAATATTTAAGGCCGGCGATAAAAAAACGTAGTATTATTTCGGCCGTTTAATTAATATATTCGGATTATCCGTTAATTTAGGGATAATAAGCTATCGAGTAGAATAAATTAATTTATATCTTGGATAAAAATTTAGGGTCTTTATTAGAAAGAATAACTTTAAATAGTCTTTAATTACCGAGTTTTAAATATTCTAAAAAAACGGTTATCTATTCGGCCGCTTTAAATATAGATTTTCCTATTATAAATATAATTCTCTTAGTTAGTTTATATATTATTAATATATATATATCGTAGTCTTTAGCTAAGAGTAGTAGGGCTAGGACGAAGTTTAAAATAAATATAACGAGAAATACGTCTAAAGCGTAAATCGGTTATATAAAATTATAAAATATATATCTTTTTATCTAGTATATAAGGTATTCGAGGTAGTATTTTAAAAAATCTTTAAAATAATATATTAATCCTCTAATATATTAAGAATATAAAATATATTCGAAATTTCTCGTAAAACCTAGGTAGTTTAAGGTAGTATATATAATAATAAATATATTTTTTATAACGGAGCTAGAGATATATATACACTTAATATCGGACTTTTTATTAATATGAAATATTAACCCTATTTCTTCTAAAACGAATAGAAGCCTAGTAATATTTTTCTTATTAAATTTATCCTCTTTTTTTAAGATCTTAAGGACTTTTTTTTAAAACGAATCCGTTTCGTAATCGTCGATAATACGAGTCTTAAAATCGTTATTTAGCTCGACGAGCGTAGTAGTATAAATATAAAATAAATTATAAAATATATCTAATTTAATCGGATAAGGTAGTATTAATAATTCGATATTATTACTCGCTAGGCGGGAGAGTATATTAGGAATAATATTTAATTTTCCTAACTTATAGTATATATTTAACTCGAATTATTATAAATATTAAAATACTTTAATTAGGTATAGGTTTAGATATAGTATAGAAATTATTATTAATAATATTTATTTAACGATATCTATAGTAGCTGAATAATCCGTATATATAATAATTTTTAATATAGAAGATTTAATTAGGTAGTATATCTTCCGAATTATTTATATTAAAGTAACGACTTCTAGTTTAATAGGCTAGTAATTATTTTTTATAATAATAAATAATTTATTAAAAAATATAATTAAATATACCTTAAAGTACTTTTTAGAGATTTTTATAAAGTTTTCCATAAGAGACTAGTTTTTTTAGACGTTATTATTTATTCCGTTATAATATATTATAACGCCGAAGCCGAATTCCTTCGAAGCGTCGAGCTCGATATATAGGGTTATATAGAAGTCGAAATATACGAGATAATAAAACTTACTAAATTATTACTATAGTATATCGAAGGATTTTAACTCTATTAAAGTAGGATTAACTAGGCGAGTAGAAATAGAAAAGAATTTTCGTTCTCTTCTACTTTATAGTAATAGTTTTAGTATTTTTATTTTACGGTCCTAAAGGGGACGAGTTATTTATATATAATAAATAATATATATCCGAAGGTACCTTATTATTCCTAGGTATATCTTTAAGGCGGATAATATTACGGGGAATTTAAATAAGTTAATAAACTTTAAATATTCTACGGGAGTAGATAAACCGAAGGAATTTATTTTTTATTTTAATAAATAAATATTAAGGTATTTAATAAATAATTTAGAAATCTTTAAGACGACCCCGACCCGCTAAAAAAAAAAGAAGATAAATCGAAGATAATAAATATACTCTATTAAGATTATGGAATAAATAATAATATTATCGATATACCCCTTTACGAACGCTTTATAGAGTTATAGTAAATAATTCGTTTAGTATTAAATATAGGCTAGAGAGTTATAATATTTTATTAATAATATATTAAAGATTTCTTGTCCCTTATAAATAATTACTATAAATTTCGGCCTATTAATACGATATACGCGCTATTAATAGAAGAAAAAGGCTTTATCGATATAGGTAATATACCGGTATCCCGAAATAACGGAAATAACATCGGACTATAAAGGTAGAGGTATAGTATTATATATTAAAATTTAATTTAGACCGCGAATATTAATAATTAATCTTTCGAGATACTTCCCGTCGGCGAGAGTTTTATAAATAACGAATACTAGAAAATAAAACGGACTTAGTTATTTAATATACTCGAGACGGCCTTATTTCTATAGTTTATCGAATACTTTATTTATAATTTATTTATTTTTTAATTTAAATAGGTAGACTTTTAGTTTACCTATAATCTTGTTCTCCTAGTCGGTATATAAAGGAATATATATTTAATTCTTTTCCGGTAGGTTTATAAAACTACCGCGGTTATATTAAATATTAACGAACTCGTTAATAATATTTAAAAGGGCCGCGATAATAGATAATAATTTATATATAATTACGTTATTAGGTAATATTATTTCTTTAGGTATCTAAAACTCTATTCTTCTAAAAAGAATTAAAAAGATAGTATTTATAAATAAAGCGAAAATCTTTTTAATTTAACTAGTTTAATAAGTTTTTTTAAGAAATTTAATAATTAGGTCCTAGGTCTCTTTAGAAATATTAATATAATAATACTTATTAATATCTAAGTCGCAAACTATACTAAACTAAAAGTATTCTAATAATTTAATTAAGTAGTTCGTATTATTACGCGCGAGAATAATATAAAAGAAAGAATTAATAACGAACGCGAATAATAATATTTAATAATTATTCGTTGGCTCGAAAAGGAAGTTATTACCTTTAAGAAAATAAAAGTACTCTATTAGAACTATAATTTGAATATATATAAAGACTATAACGGAGCTCTTTATATATATACTACGGTTAATAAAAGGTCGTAAAGGGAATATTAAGAAATCGAACGAAATATTATAACTCTTAATATAACCCTTCTTTTTAAAGATAATTAAGTTAATATCTTCGGGGTTAATAATATTTATTCCGATAAATATCTTAATATAAAGATTATTAATAATAAAAGTTTTCCGCGCGATTATTATTTCTACTAGGTATCCGTCCGAATTATATCGATTTAAAATATAAAGATTTAAGTTTATATACTCTAAAATAATATATTTATTAAAGCCTATTTCTTATACTACTAGAATAGAATCGCTTTTTATAATAGGAAGGTTCGGCGCTTAAAAAGCGAGAAAAGTATAGTTAATTAAAATAATAAAATAACTAATATCCTAATATATTAATTCGGGGGTATTTCTAGGAGTAAATTTTATTAATACCCTAAAGTAATATTATACGCGAATCTTTTAACGGGGGGAGGCCTCTCTCTTTAAGATAAATTTAATAACTTTAATATATATCGATTTATTCTTCTTTAGCGAAAACGTTAATTTATTCTTTTTTTATAAATTAGAAATATTATTCTTATTTCCTAAAGACTTCGTCTTTTCGGAAGATTTAGGGTATTAACCTAATTTAAGATATTTATATAATTAATTACTAAATAAGTATAAGACTTTATAATAATAATAAATAACTAAATTCGTCGGTACTATAAAGACTACAAAGTAGGAATTACTTTAGTATAAATTATTCGGGTAATAATATATAAGGTCTTCGCTTTTATAGAAACTTTCCGAGTTTTAGGAATAAAGGTCCTTAAGTAAAATAAAGTTATTTTTATTTTCCTAGTAACCGTAATTACTATCCTCTTCCTCGGCTCTATACTTTTTATTCTATTCCTCGGAAGCCTAGTATACCGCGGTATAAGAACGGTTAATATTATAGAAACTCTTCTATTAATCTTAGTTTTAATTTTTTATAAACCCTAGCTTTAGAGGATAACTTTATATAAATTTCTAAAAGTAGGAAGAAAGTTTCGTAGAGTAAAAAAAAGACTATTAAGAACCTAGTAGATTTACGACTTTTATAGTAATATATAGAGTTAGTTTAAAAGGTAAGATATACTACTAAACCTAAAGTTATTAATAAATATTTTTATTTTATTAATAAAAAGGAGGAGGGAAAACTCGTTATTAATAACTCTATTAAAGAACTATATTATATAATTAACTAGAAAAGTTATAGTTAAGAAAAAATTGAAAAGATTATTAACTTTACCGATTTCCGTTTTATTACTAATAAAATTAATATTAATTTTATTTTTATAAAGGCCTCCTAAATCTTCTAGTCTATAAAAGACTTCGGTAATATCTATTTCCTAATTTATCTTTAGCGATATTATAGAAGGTATTAACTTTAGAGTCGAGTTAATTTAAAAAGTTAAATAAAAATATAATAGGCTCCGGTTCTATAATATATATACGAAATTTAAAATATATTTTCGTATAGGCTAAAAGAAGTTAATTATAAAGAGGAAAATTAACCGCCTTTTTATAACGGATAATATCTTATATATAAGAACGTAGTATTCGTTTATTCTTTATATTTTAAAGCGAGTAGAAATAAACTTTAAATACTTTTTAAATATCTAGGGTTTTTATTTTAAAGTATTTCTTAAAAGCCCTAAACTAGTATTTTATATCGGTATCTATTAATAGGTTCTTTTTTATATTACTAAATTCGGTAGTATATTAAATTAAGATATTATTACGAAATATTTATATTATATAAAGTTTAATATTATTTTCGTTATTTATTCTAACGAGTTACTTTAGCCGGTTAATCTAAACGAAGACGTCGCGGTAATAAATATAGTATTTTAAATTAATAATAGATTCGTCGCCTTCGAAACTTAGGTCGAAATATCCTAGATCTTCGAGTTTTATATATTTATTTTTAATTAGGGCGTTAATAGTAACTAGTATACCCTAAATATTCGTTTTAATAAATTATTAAATAGTATTCTAAGTCTACTAGTCTATATTTATTAAGTGGCTAGATTAATATTCGGGCTTTTAAGATCTTTATCGGTAAAGCGGGAGACTATATAAGAAGAGTCGAGGTATTAAATACGTATTTTACCGGCTTCAGGCGGAAAAATAACGAAAAGATAATATTTAAAAAAAAAAAAAAAAAAAAATTTTTTTTTTAATAAAAAACCTAAAAATAGTAACTTCGGATTTAAGATTTTAAATCCGTGATTTTCTACTAGCGCCGGGTCGCTCGTGAAGGTTATATAAAGCGCTATAACTACGTTAATTTAATTTAGATTTTAAATTACGTTAATTTATAAAAATTATATATACATGTAATACCCCCTAAGCTAGCGCGGTATTATAGACTATATAATTCACTTATAACTATATATATCTAATTATCTACTGGTACTATTTAGATTAGTTTATTCCTATTTATTTAAATTTATTTAAAATAAATCGAGGTATTAAATACGTATTTAAATACTTTAAACGAAAGTAGGTATTAAATCGATCTCTAGGGCTAGTATATAAGTTAAATAAATCTAAGCGTCTTTTCCGCCTTTTTCGATAAAATACGAGCTCACTACTTTACCGATACTAAATCTACTATTTCTTCGTTATAATTAATATATAATATAATTTTCGTAAAGGTCGAGTTCGGACGGCGTAAAAATAACCTAGTAAATATATTTCTAATAAATAAAAGTAAGTTCATAAATATATCTTCTTTATTAAAGTATTTATTAATATATAGGATATTAAAGAAGAAGACGGTAACAGTTTAATAGAGTATAATAATATTTATAATCTAGTTATAAAACTACTAAAAATTAAATACTAGAATAAATTAAGATTATCCTCGTTATCCTATTACTATAGTTTATTCTACTAGCGGTAGATAAGAAGTTAGGGTAATAATATTAATAGTAATATAATTAATAACTCTTTTTACGGCTTTAAGAATCTCGGATAATTATTAATATCTTATAAAAATAAAAGAAGAAAGTTCGTATATTTATAATATAATTTAACCGCTAGGTAATTAGTATTTTTCTAGTTTAACTAATTTAAATTATTAATATTTACTTTTTTATAAAATCGGATTAAATAGTAAAAAGTTATCGATTTTTTATAAATAAAAAATTCGCTCCTTTAGAAATAAAAAGATAGTTATATAGTATTTATATAATGAACGGCCTCGAACGTAATTATAGAAATAGAGCCGAAGATTTAAAAAGTAAGAAAGTAAAGATAAAGGGGGTTTTTTCGTCTATAAAGAAAAATATAAATCTTACCTTAATTCTAGGCGGGGTTCGACCGCGCTTCTTTATTTATAAAAAAGCGTAGGCTTCGAAAGCCGACTTTATTAAAAAAAAGCGCGAAAACTATTAAATTAATATATCGGAAGACGTAGTTTTAGGAACGTCGGCGGCGAAGATATAAATATTATAAATAAACGAGATCGAGGGACTAAAATTTCCGTACCGACGAAAAAAAAAGTATTAAACGAATTAAATAATTACGGAATAATATTCTATTAAAACGATAGCGGAGGACTTAATATTAATTAACTAGTACTATATAACTAGTAACCGGTAGTATAACTCTTTTAAATAAACTAATTTAAAAGAGTTATATTATTAACTATTACTACTATTTTATAGCGGTACTTAGTATAGAATATTTAATAAATTAGAAACTTGTATTCTCTAGGAGCTACGAGTATTACTTAAATTATAAATACTAAACCAACGTATACTAAGCCGACGTATTATAATATCCGATCTAATTATATAAAAAAAGATTTAAAAAAAAAGAAGTTAAGAAAGTTTTTATAATTTTATAAATATAATTAAATCTAAATAATTTTCTATATATACTCTTTATTATTCTAGTATAAATACTACTATTAGTAATTCTTTATTATAAATATTATAGTTCTATTCTACTAATAATATCTTTCGTAAATAATATACGATAGAGTACTATTTATTATCTCTTTTTCAAAGTATATAAACTTTTATTACGAGGTTTAAAACGTCGGTTTTACTTCTAAGTAATTCGTTATTTTAAAAGAAATATAAACTTTTATTACGAGGTTTAAAACGTCGGTTTTACTTCTAAGTAATTCGTTATTTTAAAAGAAATATAATATTAGCGGCTTTTTCTAAATATTTTTAAATATATTAAAAAATTATTATTATTTATCTCTTTATTAGAAAATAATATCTTTCTTTATAATATTTATTAATAATAAGACTTTTTTAGAATAATTTTTAATAAATCTTCTATTAAAATTCGTAAATTTTAAGAAACTCTATACCGTTATAATATTATATAATATAAATTATTCTTCGATACTTTTAATCTTTTTAAGGTTTATATAAATATCTTTAATATTAATTATAAATTTAAGGAATTTGATTAATTCTTTATAAAACTTATATTTCTTTAGTTTAAAGAGAAGTCTAGTTAATAATAAATAAATTAGGATATATTAATAAATCTCAAAAACTCCTATTAAAACCCTAATTACCGACCGCGCGGATAGAGTTAATAGTATTTTACTAGTAACTCTAAATTATAAATAAAACTAATAACGTCCTATTAATAGGTTTTTTAACTTTAATTATAAATAGGATATTATTAATAACCCTAATTTACGAATAGAGTTACTAGTATTTTATTAGTAAATTTAGTAAATTAAAGATCCGGGTAAATTACTTTTAATAAATTTAATAACTCTAAATTAATTTTAACTAGATTAATAACTTTAATAATTTATATATATTATTAATATATTAATAATAACTTAACTCTATAATAAGATTGAAATAAATAAAGTTTTATAATTATCGTTATTAATAATAGCGACTCTTAGCGACGATTATTAACGCTAGCGATTTACCGGGCCTGGAATAATAAATTTTAATAAAAGTTCTCGTAGGGGCGTTACCCGGGTATATCTAGAGAGTTTACGCACATAAATACTATACTATTTCGTATATCATAGCGCATGCCTTGGCGTATGCCATGCTTGCGTATGCCATAGGGGACTTTCGTCTGATGTTTTAGCGGCTACTACGGGGGGCGCATATCGCATACTGTTCAGGATACCTTTGCGTATACTATTCGCATGCTATTCGTATGCCATTCAATGGCATGCGCAAGCTGCGCACGCTATTGCGCATGCCATAGGGTATACTATGGCCCATACTATGGCCCATACTATGGCGTATATTAATACGCATGTAAATGCGCATACTATAGGGTATATAATAGGTCTATTCGTCTAATATTTAAATTATTAACGATTTATCGAGTTACTAAACCTACTGAACCTATTAATAGTTAGTATTATTTATTAAAAGTAATTTTCCCGGAACCCTAATTTACTACCCGAAGCCCCGACTTATTAATCCTACTAGACCTCGGGTCGGTATTTAATATAAAGTTTTAATATAAACCCGTAGACGGTTTTCTAATAAAGTTAATAATATTTAAAATATATTGATATTTACTTTTAAAATTTACCGATATATTCTATATATATTAAATATATTCTTCTTTATTAATAGAGTAAATTAAAATATTATCGAGGTATATAATTATCGTTATATTTAAATTTATTTATATAATATTATTAATTAATATTTAGTAAATCACTAGTGCGTTAATAAGTCCGAAGGGTATTACTAGATATTCCTAATAATTATATCTAGTTTTAAAGATAGTTTTCTACTCTTTATCTTTTTTTATTCGAATTAAATTATACGCGCCTCGAAGATTTAATTATATAAAGATTTTTTTTATAAACCGATTCTATAACTCGTTAGTATTTAGTAGAGAATACCGATTCTTTATTATAATATCGTTTAATTTTCGGTAGTTTATATATAATTACAAACTTCTATCCTATTTTACTATAAAGAGGATTAAATAATTTATTAATAATTTAAATTCTCGAATAAATTCTTTTTTAAAATTCTCGTCGATATACCCACGAAGTACTCTAAGTTCTTTTTTTAATAAAGTATAAATAAGTTTAAATATTAATTATTTATCTAGTTTAAATTCGATTCTATAATTTTACGGTTAATATTTAAATAATACTTTTATAATTATTTTTTCCTAAAAAAAGTACTTTTATTATTAATACTTTTTAAAGATATTAAGAGGTTTATTATTATTTTTAGAAATTTTAATTTATTCGCTTTATTAACCTCTTTAATTAATATATATCGAATTAAATTCTTATATAAAATTATCTTTCTTCGAAGATAAAGTATTATAATTTCGATTAAATTACGGTTCGACTTCTTATTTATAACTATTCTTTAAAGCTATATAAATGTTATATTAATAATATCTTTAATATACGGAAATATAAATACTTTTATTTTCTAATTAATTATTAGATTATATTTTTTTAACTAAAATATTTTTAAAATAATATAATAAATAGTTATTTAAATTATATCGAAGGTAATCTCCTTATAGTAATATTAAATAATAATTAATAGCGGGAATATTTCTTTATCTACTCTATTTATTAATAATTTTAATTCGTCGGTTAATTAAAGTTTATATTATTTTTTCTTTTCTCGAGTTAATAGGCTAGTTATTTAAATTACTATTTAATATACGAAGTTATTAATCGCTCCTAGATATAATATTATAGGGACTTTATATCCGTTCACTTTTACTAGTATCTATATATATTAAATATAAATATTATTCTAGGTATAATATATTAATCTCTTTATATTTTCTTTTTATATAAAGAACTAGTCTTTTCTCGACGAAGATAAAAATTTATAATACTTTTTAGACTCGAAGTATATCGGTAAAGCGGGAGATTATATAAGAAGAGTCGAGGTACTAAATACGTATTTTATTACTTTAGGCGGGAATATAACGAAAAGAGAATTAAAAAAAAAAAAATTTTTTTTTTAATAAAAATCCTAAAAATAGTAACTTCGGATTTAAGATCTTAAATCCGTGATTTGTTATTAGCGTCGGGTAGCTCGCTAAGATTATATAAAGTATTATAACTACGTTAATTTAGTTTCGATTTTAAATTATATTAATTTACGAAAATTATATAAACGCGTAATATCCTCTTAAATTAGCGCGGTATTATAGACTATCTAATTTACTATATTATTATATATATCTAGTTATAAACTAGTACTACTTAGATTAATTTATTTTAATTTATTCAAAATTATTCAAAATAAGTCGAGGTATTAAATATATATTTAATAACTTCGGTATTAAATCGATCTCTAGGGTTAATATATGAGTTAAATAAATCTAAACGCTTTTTCCGTCTTTTTCGATAGAATATAAATTTACTACTTTATTAATATACTTTTTATATTCTTTAATTAAATAATAATATTCTTTATTTTAATTATAACTTTTAAATTCTTTATTATAATTTATCTAGTTTTATAATTATAATTATTAATCTCTATTATAACCCGAGAAGACTTAGTTTCCTCTTTTTTTAATTAAATATTATAGGTAATTATTCCTAGTATAATTATTCTATTAATTATAATTATATTTTAATTTTATAATATATCTTCGCTCCCCCAAATTATTATAATAGTATTTATAATATCTATTAATATATATTAATTAATATATTTCCCCGTATCGTGGGTAATATTAATTATAAATATAATTATTTTTAGAGAATTATCTTTTCTCTTTTTTCTTTTCTTCGAGTTTCTTTTTTAATATAATAAATTAAGTTTTAAAATTATCGAGGTAGTCTATTATCTAAAGTTATTCTTTAGATTTTATTAAATTTTATTCTTATTTTTATCCTTTCTTTAAATTATCCTTTAAAATTATTATTATTATTATTATTTAATTCTTTAAATTCTCGAATTCTTTAAATAAATTCTTTTTTAATATCTTTTTATTTCTTTAATATATTATTAAATTTAATATTATTCTATATTAGATCTTTAAAGAACTCGATTATATTATTTAATATCTTCTTTTTAAATATATTTAATTATTATCGATTTATTACATTTTTTAAATAATAGTTCCTAGCGATATAATATAGTTTATTATAATTATAATAAATTATTACTTTTTTACTCTTATATTTTTTTTAAATTCTTTTATAAATTATTATTTAGTAAAATCGAGTTCTATTAATATATAATTATATAGGTTAAGTTTCTCGCGGCGGTAATAACTAACCGAATTATATTTATTATTATAAATTTTTAAACGTCCTTATATCGGCAATTTAGGAAACCCCGATTTTTGCGTATTTTATACCGAAATTATATAAAATACTGGAAATGCGTATCTACTCATGTCCCGTATTCTAAGTACATTATGCACCGATATTGCACCGATTTAGCAACTTTTTTTCTTGACTTTAACTTTTAAGAGTATCTAGACTAGGGCCCCTATATAGGAATATAAATATCTTACTAAATTTATTTTTAGCCTAGATTCCGAATTTTTAATTAGATTTTTACTAGCGTTGCCCTATAGGGCTATAAAGCTATTTTTAGGACTAAGTTTAGCGCTCCCACGTAGACCTTAACTCTAACTTAAAAATCTTGGCGCCAAGACTTGCTAAGGCTGCAAAATACGCATTTTGCACCGATTAAGTAGCGATTTTGTAGAACTGTTTTTCCGGACTTACCGATATATCTATTAATCCCTCCGTTATAATATTTCTCTATTATATATTTATATAACTTATTATCGATCGCGATTATTTATTCTATAAATATATCGAGGTTATAAATATTAGTTCTTATTTATATAAACTTGTTTTTAATATTATTCTTTAGTCCTCGTCGATATATTATTATAAAAATAGTATCGTTTTAGTCCGTTAGTACTATATAGCGCTAGAATTATACCGAGTAATTAAATATAAACTTCCGCTATATTAAATATTAAATTACACGAATTATTATATTACTTTTATTAGAAAGTTTAAATATACGACGAATTTTAATTTTAAATTAAAAGAAATTCTTTATTTAAATTTTTTATTTTTTTTTATCGATATTATTTAATCCTTTTATATAGTATTTTAAATATATTTTAATATATTTCTACGCGTTACTTTTTATATAGATAATAATAAAGATTATTTATTTATTAATTAATATAATACTCTCGTTAAAGGCGAAGAATAATTAGAATTAAATAAATTAATCGTTAAACTTTTTATACTCTTTATAATATTAATCTAGGCGGAAGACTTTAATATAATCCCCGTCGTTTATAATATTATATCTTCTAGTATTATTTTAGGTATTTAGAGCTAGGGCCTTTATTAATCCTAAAATATTTATTTTCAAAATATTTAAAGTATTAAGGCTCTTCGTTTAATACTTTAAAATAATATTAATAGAGCCTAGATTAATACTTTTAGAGAGGAGTATTAAAAACTAATAAATAATAGTCTTCGTATAAATAATTAAATATAACTAGATAAACTTAATAAATTTAATTAATAATTTAATAAATATCTATATTTAGAATCTATATTTAGAATCTATAATTAAAAGTTTGAAAAGAGAGTTAAATACGAAGCTTTTATTTATTAAAAAAATAATCGTTTATATAATAGAAGAGAATTATATTAAGAGTAATATACTTACTCTATCTACTTTACGAGTATAATAAATAATAATATATTTACTTTATTTACTCTCCGATTATAGTAAATAGATTTACTATTAATATTTACTCTACTCTTTCGTTAAATAATTCTAATACTATATAATATTCGTAATATCGAAGATAGAGTTAGTTTCGATAATATATTTAATATATATCGAGTATTATAGTACGACTTTATTTTAATTAGTCAATTTTATTCTAAATTTTATTTAATTTTTATTTAATTTTATTTTATTTTAGATCTTTTCAAGAAATAATTATTATATTTTTATTTTAATATAATTTAAATAAGAAATAAGTAAATACTCTATATACTAGATAGTAGTTAACTTTATTTTAATTTTCGTATTTCCTTTTTCGTCCTAGTTTATTTCTATATTATATAATTATTATAGTTAATATATATCTAGTATCCCGTCCCGTTCTTTAATATTAAAGATTTAAATATAAAATAATAATACGTTCTATATATTTACGCCCCGTTAAAGGCGCTAAATATTATATATATCTATACTCCGCTATCTTTATAATAGTATTATTTATCGATATAGGGCTCTAGTTTTAGTCTCGTAGAGTTTTAATTTCTAATAATTTTATATCGAGTTAATATTCCCCCGTATTATTAGAATCCTTGAGATTAATTTTATTATTAAATCTAGGATTTAAAAATAATTTAATAATTAACCTCGTAATTATTTAATATCTTTTATATTATTACTAAATTATTAACTCTATATTAATATTACGGGGTAGACTCTAGTATATTTTAATATTATTAAATTAAACCTCGGTACTTCTATATTAGGACTAGCGTCTTAGTTAAAGTCTAGTATATTAGGGCTAGATCCTCTATCGATAATTAATATCTTTTATATTATTATCATTTTTACTATTAAAGTAACTATACTTTAATAATTAACAATTTTAGATTTTATAATTTTAATCTTTCTTACTTTTTTAAAGAAAAAATCTATCGTTATTATAATATTAAACTTAACCTCGGGACGTTTTAAAAAATTTAATAATAATAATATCGACTAAACCCTCTCCGATAACCTACGTTATAAAAATAATAGTAAATTCGGAGGTATTATTATCTTTAAATATATTTTAAAAATATAGTTTAAAGTTATTAAAGAAAAAAATCATTATTTAAAATAATAATAAAAACTAGAGGTATTATAAATCTAAAATTTAAAATTATATAATTCTATTATTTCTACTTTTACTAGCGGAGTATTAATAGAATTTATTACTTTTAATAAAAATCCCCTAATTATTGTATTTATTAATAGAATAAAAATAAGTTTATTTATATTTAATAAAAATATTCTTATTAAAGCGAAAATACTATACTTTAATGAAATATATTTTTATAAAAGTATAAGCGAAATTAAATATTTATATTAATTCCGCGATATTAATATTAAATTTTTAATTAATCCTAAATATTTTACTATTAATTATTTAAGGATTATATATTATATAAACTCGTTAAAAAGTAATTCTTTAATATAATAATATAAATACTATAATTCTAATA
>JAABUS010001139.1_pt1 | contig 60212 bp, 50 predicted proteins | sample 5560161 | NCBI WGS metagenome assembly JAABUS01 (sample SAMN10711885, study PRJNA513376) | rock metagenome | isolation source: Antarctica rocks | place: Antarctica: Victoria Land, Trio Nunatak nord | collected 2016-01-04
GCTCGCATGCACATTCTTGATACGAGTTCAGCATGCTCACGTTCATTAGTCGATTCGTCATCGCTTCGATCGCGATCTCTACAATGAGTGATGAATGAGTCTTTTCGCTATCTGCTATCTTCTTGAGCCAGACTATTCTTAGAACTTTCAGATCTTCATGAAGTCTTGCGTTATCTTTTATCAGTCTTTCAATGATCTTTTCTTGATTGCTCATGTCTATTGTAGTGCGTACTTCATGTGTCAGCACTGCGAAGATTCAACGTGCTACGCGTGTCGAACTCGTGATTTCTTTTGCTCATGTCTGAGTCTTTTTCAGATTTGCTCGAGCATCTGAGCTAACTGCGTGAAGGAAAATGTTATCGCTGCTCAGCTTGCGAAGTGACACGATTAGATTTCTTTGACCTGTCGACACGTCTGCGATTTTCTGTAGAATCTGTTCAATCGACTTCTTCTGTATCTCTTTTATTTCTCTTCTGTTCATTATCTTAATCATGACTTCTCGTCTCTTGCGAAGCGACGACGAGTTGTCTCTGAAACGTTGCTTTCTCGTCGCTATTTCTTCTCTTGCCACGTTTGTTCATGACGTGATTTTCGTTGAAAGACGCGTGTTTCTCTGTGTATGCAACTGCTTGTTAAGCAGTTGAACTGATGCCTTTAGTTTCTGTACATTCTTCGCGATGAACGCGTTCTGATTCGCGTGATGTTTTTCTTCTGAGTCGAGTCGAAGACGTCGAATCAGCTTCAATGCTATCTCTTTTCACGAATGATCTTTGCTCTTCTCTTTCTCTAACGTTGATATCTTTATTAGTAGATCAATAATGTTAGCAACGTTCTCTTCGTCGTCACGTGAGTGTTTCGACTTTGCATCTCTGTTTTCTTGCGACGAATTGACATCGCTCGCAATCGTCTTCGAATCAGCATTGCTGCAATTCATGCAATTCATCGTCGTTCAATCATCTTCTAGATTCACTCTGTCTTGTTTGTAGTGCTTTTTTTCAAAATTTGTGATGCGTGCGTTGTGATTGTTTTGTTTCAAAGCTGTATTAAAACAAAATCTTCTTTCATGAATTTTAAATGAAATTTCAGAGATTTAATGCAGAATTAAAATACAATAATGAGACTTTATTGAATGATCTTTAGCATAAGATCAGTTCAGATCTTCAGTGAGTAATAATCAATGAATAAATCACAAATTTGAATGAGTTTGCTAACATCTGCATGCAAGTCAATGTTCAATTGACTGAATTGAATGCTCAATCAGTTATTAAAGCATCAACAACACAAGCAGCTTGTTCTGTCATCAGCACATCATTTGTTCAGCTTACAACATCAACATCAGCTTCTTCATGAAAGAAACTCAGAATATTGAATCTTAATCTCATTCAGAAAGAATTGTTTAAGAAAGAACTTTGCTTCAAATGCAAAAAGTTAGAACATAAGACATATAATTACTTCAAAATGACTTAAGTGCATAAGATTGCTGCAAATTCAAAAAATGATTTGTTTTCATCAAAGTAGTAATTGAGAATGATATGCTCATATTCTGCTTCATCAGCATGTCTGATGATTCATTTGATTTTAAGTCATTCACTGTTGACATCATCTTAAATAGTTTAGAAAAGATATTCAGATCTTTCACTCTGATAAATATTTTAAAGTCATTGACATAATGTTCATAAATGATTTCTTGATGTCAGAATTATGTGAACGGTTTGATATTCAGTCAATATCACTATCAAAGTTGAAGTTAATTTATTCATATGATGAAATATTTGATTAAAGATTTATCACGCATACTTTGTATACATCAATCATTGTATAAAAACACAAGAATGAAATGATGTTTCTATTAATAACTCATCTAGATCAGCACAAGATAATCATTGAAAATCTTTGATTGAAAAGAAATTAAATTTTGATAAATTCTGCAAATAATCAATTAATATTCTCATTAAATATTTAAACATCAAAACTTGTCATTCTGAAAGCAAGCAGTTAATCAGCATTTTACAGATTTGAATCAAGCGAAATCTGTAAAATGAAATGAAAGAATTTGAAATCAATCACTACATCAATGATCATCTTAAAGCAATCTACGAACTCAAAATCAGTAAATTAATTCATTGAATCAGCTTTCATATGAAAGCAAAGCACTTAAGTTAATCTCGATTATCTTCAACTCATTCAATTTATTAAGAAAAAAGAGTTAGTTAATATTGCTATGATTGAAATTGTTGTATATCAAACTCTAGTCAAGAATAAGAAGATCAAGATCTTCATGTTGATCATTAGTGAAATCAATAAAGCACTTCAAGTTAGCTCAGTTGAAGATTTCGCGAAACTGAATGAAATGACATCAGTCGTGTTATTGAATGAACTGAAGAAGAAGTTTTCAATCATTTATCATGAGATTGACAATGAGATTTATCTGTTCATGATGTCAACTACAAATCTTTTGATTCTATTCTGTATTTGAATAAAAGTCAAAAGAGTCAAGAGATCTTAATTCGACGTAATTCAAATGATGTTAGAATGTTATGTAAGTGAGAAAGTTGATCATACAAAGTTTTCATCTACGCGACAACACTTTCTCTAACAGTTACAATCAATTTATGAAGATGATTGATGACATGTCAATGTCAGTAAAGAATGAAAAGATATCTAGTGAAATAATCGTTCTCAGTATAAAAGTCGTGATTACAAGTGATTGAAGAATTTGCGACTTATTGACTGCATCAATATACTGAAACGTCTTCATCACATCGACAATATTATCAAGTAATTGATGAAAAGATATCAGATAAAATAGTCGTTCTCAGTCTGAAGATCATGACTACAATGTTTGAAGAAGTAGTGACTCGTTGATCATGCTGATATACTGAAAAGACTTGAACTCATCTTCTTTACTTGACATCAAGTCATACATCTATTTATGTGAAAAATTGAGAGCGCAGAAGAATAATCAGAACGCATTCTCTTCTATTAATCAGAGTCAATCATTGAACGATTGCAATTGCACATCTATACTAACAATTCATTCAACGTCTACGTGACACAAGTCAAATCAAGAGAAGAAAAGAATTATTCAATATAATCACACTCTATCTTCTCATCGTACACGTCTCTCTTTCATCACATATTTCTCTGCTCAATGAATGACAATCATTGAGCAAGAGAACGCAGTTTTCAACACTACAATCATAAGCATCATGAGTGCAACGAAATTGACTTCGCGATCGAAGATTAAAGATTGAAGCATCGTTGTATAAAATATCATCAATGAAAAGTAGAATAAGAATGATGCATCATAATTAAGCAATATAGACATTCATGAAGAGTTTACTTGAGCGTCACGCGCTGAATAAAAGTTATAGATGCAAACTTGATACATAGTCTCATGATTATTGTTTTGATAACGTGAAGTCATCATATAGACAATGAGTGATTTTCTTTCTCAGAGAGTTTTGTTCACTCAATATAAATAGCATAAAGTCTTTCATGAGTCAAGTCTAAATTAATGTCACAAGAATGTATGAATTCAAATCAAATCAAATCATTTATCATGACTTTCTGAATGTGTTTGACAGAAAAAAGATAATGCAGTTGTCTTTGCATCATTTATATAATTATAAGATTAAATTAGAAAATGAAAGTTAATCTTTTAGAAGTCAATTGTACTCTCTGTCAAGTTACAAATTGCAGAAGATCAAGAAGTATTTAGAAAAGAACTTGAAGAAAAAGTTTATTACACTCAGCAAAGCTTTCTTCACTTTCTCAATACTATTTATCAAAAAGAAAGATGATAGTTTTTGCTTTTGTGTAAATTATTGAAAACTGAATGCTTTGATTAAAAGAAATTATTATTCAATACTTTTAATAAATGAAGTACTCGCTTAAATTCAAGACAGTAAGTATCTGACTTAATTCAACATTATCATCATGTTCAATAAGCTTTGCATGAGTACTGAAAGCAAGAATTTAATCACATTCACTACTTTCTTCAATGTTTACAAGTATAAAGTAATGCTCTTTAAATTAATTAATGAACTTACATTCTTTCAGCATTATATCAACAACATGTTGTTCAACTGTCTGCATAAATTCTATCAGACATATTTGAATGATATTCTTATTTACAAAGTCAGTGATGAAACTCATCTGTACGCGATGCTGACTATGAATCTACTGTTTAACTACAGTAAAGTCTAAAAATTATCAAAAGTTTGAATGATATTAAGATGCTACATGATGATAAAGTGTTGTGCGTTGATTGCATGCAGAGTTTTCGCGATCGCACAGACTTTGATAATCTCAATGTGCATGCTACAAGCAATCTGCATGCAGATGAGAAAGTCAAATAAAATGCAGAATTATGAGAGAAATTGCTTATGAAAATCATTCAATTCAGTATCTTGTCATCATAATGACAAGAACTGAAACAGAACACTCTTGCACTTGATTTGTTAAAAATGATTAGCAGAAAGAACTTGAATCACGAACATTCTTTAAATTTACATGCTAACTACGTATAGATTTTGTTAAGACTGCGTGTCTGTTATTACAATATAAACAACTCACAAGACTTGTTAAGTTTAACATAAGTAAACTCAAGAATCTCATTAATATCGTTTAATAAACATTCAGATACAAACATTTTATATGTAAGTAATACATTGATGAGAAGACTTTGTTAAAAGAAGAGAAATACAAATGAGTTAGTAAAGAATGATTGAATTATGCTGTCTGATTAAAAGTGTAGCATATGAACATTTCTGCAAAACATGATCAATTTGCATGAGAGAGATTTCTACAGATAATGCAAAACAGATAAGTTGCATGCTTTCAAGCAAAGTGAGCATCTGCGAAGCATGATATACAATGATGATGATTATTGATTTCAAGAATCTTATTTCTTTACTAAGTTTTGACTCTTGAATATCTTGATGATAGAATCAATCTCTAGTCAAAAACATCATTTGTATAACTTGAAAGAACAATAATATATATTAATATGATTAAAGAAGAAATCAACTGCAATACACATGCATATTGCAGATAAAATGTCTGCAACTCATGCTTAAGAAGTAAACTGTTGAAATTTAAGTAGTGAGAGATCTCATTTATCTTGAACTGTGAATCTGTTGCAAGAAATTCTCTCTGAGTAATCTTTCAAGTCTAAGAGAAAAATCAGCATAGAGATCATGCTTTATATATATTGCATGCAACGTATACAACATATTTTTGATAAACAATCAAGACGTTGAATCAACATGATAAATGATAAAATTTAAGAAGAGATGAGTTGATCTCTTCTTATGCATGACTAGCAACTCAGATGAGATGACATCTGAGCAGACTCAGAAACACTCAATCAGAAAGCATAAAAGACTTTCAGTGATTAAGAGCATATAAAAAGTCTTTTCAGCGCAGAGTCAACAACAGTTAAAAATAACTTTATGATGAAACAACTCTTTCTACAAATTTTACAGTACAACATCAGAAAGTCATTAAAGATTCAAGAATTATTCTTGATCAACAGAAAAGTTCATAAATTCAACATAGTAATCATACAGAAGTAAAAATACAACATCAATGATTCATAATCATTTAGCTCAGCACACAACTTCTTTCATCTAGTGAAAAACAAGTCATCTCAATCAAGAACATGCATATACGTTAACAAATATTTAAGATTCAATCAATGAATAGTAAAAACAGCTGAGTCAAACATTTGCTCAATCAGAATATTAACTTGCAACGCAGACAATGAAATGCAGACGCTAAGACTTCTAAATATTTACAATTCATGCTCATTGTTTACTACATTTACAGAGAAATCTTCAATTATTTCTCGTTTGAATGAACTACTCAAGAATGATTGCAAACAACTGATCATAAAAGATTTCAATCTACATCATTCTCATTGAGAAGAATGAAGATGCTTCACTCGTCATACAATGATTGATACTCTGCTAAATATCATTATAAACATAAAACTGAAATTATTGCTGAAATCAAACACTATTACTTGCAAAGCTCACAATCAATTTACAACGATTGATTTAGTCTTTAGCAGCGAGAAAATACAGTTCATGATATGCAAGTGCAAGATACAAATCAATCTGCATCAGAGATTGAATCATCTTTTGATCATCACAGAGTTATGTTTACAAACAATCTCAGTGCAGTTCTTGACTCAACGACTTTGAAAAAAAATAAATACAGAAGCATTAAATGCTTATTTGCAAACACATTTATCTTTGAAATGCTCTCTAAATGACAAGATTATGATGAATGACAGAGTGTGTAAGATTATCAAAATGTTATAAAAGATCATTAAGAAATTTATCTTCTTGACAAAATCATTAAATTGAGCAAGAGACTTTTGAAATTAAAGCTGCTTTAAAGTAGTAATGAAATCAAGATGACTGCAAATCATATAAAAAACGCAAGATACATTAAAAGCATAAAATGAATATCTGAAGCATAATGATCATAAAAACAAGATCATTCAACAAATGAAATGCGCACACTTCAGATCACAAATGCATGAGCTGAGCAAAGCACTTAAATTGATATGATGCTTTGCAAAATGAGCTAAAATTGAAAGTCAGTTATTTAAAAAGCTTTCTTGATTTTCGTCACTGAAGTAAAGCGACATTGATCATATAATAATGACGTTCGAGAAAAAAATCGAGATACTGCGAGAAAGATTCTTTTTCTCATCTTTTCAAGCGAATGTCAATGACATCGCAAAGTCATTTATATCTCTGACAGTCTCATTCAATTCACGCATCACAGAAGATGAAGTGAAGCAGATAATTAAATGAGTAAAAGCAAACAAAGCATCAGATGCTTCAGATATTTCAAACAGAATGCTTCAAGTAAGTCTTGCAGAACTGATCTCAGTACTGACGAGTTTATTCAATGCATGTGTAACATACAAATATTATTTGAAGCAGTTCAAAAAGACTTAAACAATAGTATTATGCAAATTAAAGAAAAGCGACTATATTAATTCAAAGATGTATTGACTTATTACTTTGCTTAATATCATGAGCAAAGCTTTGAAGTCAATCATGATTAAAAGACTGAGTGATATAATCGAGACTCATTGCATGCTATCTAATGTTCAAATGAAGACAAGACGTAAGTGATTCATGATCTTGACATTAAATTTACTGATAGATCAATTTTACACAGTATGAGATTGCAAAATCAAATACGTAGCGTTCATGCTAAGTTTAAACATCATTGAAACATTTAATTGAGTCTTACACATCAGACTTCTGCATATGTTGAAGATGAAAAGAACATCAAGCTACATAATTGAATAAACACGCAGCTTTCTAAAAGATCAAGAGACATCGCTAATATTTAATAAATAAATGAGTGATATGCGTAAGATAAACGCAAACATATCACAGAGATCTTTCATTTCATTGATTCTCTTTCTATTCTTCAACATAAGTTTAATCAAAAAATGCAAAGCACTGAGAATTAAAATTGAAGTGCTTGACTTCATAAATAATATTAACATTCTAGTTTATGACAGATTCACTGAAAAAATCTGTAGAATATTAAGCAAAGCACATAATGTCTGCGTGAAATGTGCTTGCACTCATGACGTAACGTTCGCATTAGAAAAGTATGAGCTTACACATTTTACTAGAAAATCGAAAAGATTCAACATGATGACTAGCATATAAATAGAAAGCTCAGTTATTAAATTGAAATCAGATGTACAAGTTTTAGAAATGCAACTGAATATGAAACTGCAATGAAACGCGCATCTTTGACAAATAAAGATGAATCACGTCACAAGAATGCTGACACTTAGTCATCTTGAAGTTTTCACATGAAAAGCTATCTTCACAAAAGCGAGACAAGTATACTCAGCAGTAGTGAGATCAGAAATCACATTTGAAGCATCAGTTTAACATCAGCGTAACAAAAAAGATGAACTGTTGAGCAAAGAATACAAATTAGAAACACTTCAGAATCAGACTCTGCATCACGTAGCAGAAGCATTCAAAAGAGTAAGCATTGAAACTTTAGAGACAAAAATATACACAAGCTCATTAAATGTTCATTTGAACATGTCACAGAACAAGATCATGCTACATAGTTGAATCAATGATCGAATGTAAGAAATCAAACAAGCATGTAAACTAATACACGCTCGTTTGATAAGAGTTAATTGCATTATTTCTCATTTACTCATCATTAAGAAAATAGTACTTCTGAATGTTTTCATTCAGAAAGATGCAAAGATACAGTTGAGATGCAGACGATACACTTTCTTCTTCACAATGATTTCAACAAGCGATAGCATCGCAATAACGCAGTATCACAAAGATCAATGAAATCAATGATGGGAAAAGTACAGAGAACACGTTGCAAACATCAATGTAATCTCAGCACAAAGATTGCATCTGAGCAATAAGATGATAAAGATGCGTGATGATCTTCAGAAAGCAGAAAGCATTCTTGCAATATACATCAAAATTGAACACATAGATTTGAACATTTATCTGCACTTTAGAAATGTTTCAGACATAAATAGTTCATGATGTGACTGCAAATGAAGTCATCAGATGATAAAGCATATGCTCATGCATTGCTTGAACTGATTGCATCTGCAATCAAGAATGTTACAAAATGCTGACTTCTTAAACTATTGAATAATTATCATCATCACAAAGAGTTTCAGAGCAGTAGCAAAGATGATGATGAAAACGAAGCTTTTGAAGCAATTTAAAGTGACTAGAACATTCGTTCTTTAACATGCAATCAACGTGAACAAATTTGATACATAGTTTCAAAACTCACTGTCTCGACTGCGTAAAGCAGTTGTATAGACTGCGAGTGATTTTCTATCTCAAAAAGTTTTGTTCACTTGATACAAATAGCATAAAGTTTCTCATGAGTCAATTTAATCGATGTCACAAAAGTGTATAAATTTATTATTATTATTATTCTTATTATTATTCTTATTTACAGTAAAATCTTGAAAGAACATAGAATTCATGTGAAAAAAGTGTTAAACAAGCTTCATGAAGTTAATCTGCAGATAAACATTGACAAGTATGAATTTAAGATTCAGAAAATTTCGTTTCTTAAACTATTAATATTCATTAATGATTTATGAATGAACTTTTGAAAAGTAGATGTGATTCAAAGCTGAGAAGTGCTTTGATCATTAATTTATGTACAAATCTTCATTGACTTCTGCAATTTCTATCAATGATTCATAAAGAATTTCTCAAAGATTACTCAATTTATAATAAAGCTGATTTGAAAAGATCATCTTTTTAAATGAATCAAGATCTGTCAGAAGATCTTTGAAGAACTGAAATAACAGATGATGACAGTTTTCATTCTGAAACATTTTGACTCAATCAAAGAAGTTATTCTGAAAATGAACTTCTCAAACTATGTCAACAACGAGATATTGTCTTAATATGATAATGAAGACATTCTACATTCAATGATCTTTTATAGCAAGAACATGATTATTGCAGAATGCAACTATAAGATCTACAATAAAGAACTGCTGATCATTATTTGCTGCTTGAAGCACTGATATCTTGAATTAAAATGTACTGATATTTTAATCAAGATCTTCATCAATCATTTAAATTTGAAGTACTTTATGTTCATCAAAGAACTGACTAAACAACAAGCTAAATAAGCTGAGAAGTTATCTGAATATAACTTCAAGATTATATATTAGTCAGAAAAACAGAATTTGAAAGTTGATGCACTGATCAGAATGTCTGATGTCAAGTCAGTTGAAGCAAACAATGATTAAAAGCTATATCAGCAGCAGATGCTATTGTTAAAAAACAAATTTGAACTGCAATTAATAAAAGTTAATTAAGATCTGACTTAAATCTTGCTCAAATTTGATTCAGATTTGAAACAAGAATTGAAAACTAATAAAAATTCAATCAAAAAGATGATTTTTATTTAGAATCAGATTATAGTTAAAAATCAAACAAATCAACTATGTATTAAAATTTGAACAATTATGAAACAAAATAAAAGAACTTGTCAAGATATTGATTTAAACAATTGCAGAGTGTTTAATGAAGTACTCTGAAAGAATGATAAATTATGAGTTTCTCAGTCAATGATCACTCAATTGATAAAAGAAGCATATGATCTTTTGATCAATGATCATTCTGACATGAATTGAACATTGAACTTGCTGAGATGATCATATTGCTGATTAAAGATGAGAATGATGATCAAGCGTTACATTTAAAACAAGGTTCAGCTTGACTGAAAACTATCAACAAGCGAAAATGACTGTTAGTTGACTTGACTCAACCAATGTTGATCGCTAGAGATCAAGAAGATTAAGCAGAGAAAAGAGAATAAATAGATTGTTTTCTCTTCTATTTTTCTCATCATCTCTTTCTGTTTCTTCATCTTTTAAAATTCAGTCAGAAACGCGCTTTTGCATCTGCTACTCACTTTGCTACTCACTTTGCTACTCACTTTGCTATTCACTTTGCTATTCACTTTGTCATTCACACTGTTACTCACTGCTGTCACTGCTATTCACTGCTGTCATCGCTATTTACTGCTGTTACTGCTATCTCATTTGCTATTCACTACTGTCATCACTGTTGATGATCAGTTCTACTCATTGTCAGAATTGCGTCAACGTCAATGTTGCTATCGCTGTCAGCAGAAGATGAAGTCATCATTGCTTTTTCTTCTTTCATGTGTCTCATTTTCACTCATCTGCATCATCATTGTCATTCTTATTGAATTCATTTATCTCTTTAAATTCTCTTTCTTTGAATGTCTTCTTGAGAGAGATTGACTTGAAACAAATCATTGAAACATTAATTACTTTTATTATGTGACAGAAAATTAAAAATGTTCATCAAGCAAATATAAAACGCAAGCTGAAACAGAAGCTTTGACAACTAAAAGCTCAGAGTACAGCGCTGAATCAGTCAAAAAACAACTCAGTGATAAAAGACATTATCAGTTAAACGTTAAATACTATCTTTTCAAGTGATCTTTGCATTCAAACAATGATATTTTGCTATTTCTTTATTGATATTACTCAACTAATTCTCATCTTCAAAAATGAATTTTGAGCTGTTAATATCTTCAAGCTAATCGATGATTATATATTAAATTTGATCAACAAGCAAGATCTGCAATTGTCATGAATCAACAAGCTTTGAACTCATGACAATGATATCACTCAGCAGAATCTCAAGAGCATAAGCTTCTTTCTACGCTGTTTAAAAGTATATAATCAATGTTTCATCAAGATGATCAATGATCAATTGAGATATTCTTTGCAAGCAAGCTTAGCTTGATATATTGACTATCTGCAGAAGTTTCATCTGCATTACATTTTCAAGTTTTTGTGAATCTTTCACTTTCACTTTCATGAGATTTACATGATAAAAGAAGTCAATGACTTGAATGAGTGATACAATGCTGAAGATAAACTTGTTAATTGAGCACTGATAAAGAAAACATCTGCTATCGCTTCTCAGACGAAATATCAAAGTCAAAGAGTCAGAAAACAGTTCTATGATCTCAGATTCAAAGAGACAAGCACAGAATTTTCAGTATGCAACAAGTTCAACAACAATAGCTGCATTTATTCTAGTTGCATATATTAATATATTTGCAGCAAATATGATGAAACTTACGCTGCTATCAATTGCAAAACATCAAATTCAAACAGTCAATCAATCATTGAAAGAAAGTGACGTTGAATTTCAATCTCGCTGATATCAATATTGAAATTCTTTTCATATCAGCTCATAAAGATCAATGAGATTTCTCTAGCGCGCAGAGATTCTCTAGATGCAAGTGCATGATAAACACAGCTAGTCAAACATTCTGATTGTAGATATGTTTAAACATTACTGTTTATCATTGAACATGAAGCTAAAATTGAATATTGAGATCTTAATCAACTGATTTTGAGCAAGAATCTTCTTTTGACAAATGAAGCTTCAAATATTCTTCAGATCAATTTGACGCAGCAAGTTCGCTGTGATCGACTAATTAAGATTCAACATGTTTCTCATCACTTTATATTCTCATCATTGAGACTAGTATCAAAGAGAAATGATCATTGATATTGAATACATCATTTATCGTATTTGAAAGAAAAGTCAGTCAACTGCTTCATTCTCAAGAACTGAAGATTAATTGAATATTTCATCTTTGATTAAGCAATCATCACTTTATGTGACATCAATCAAAATGCAGTTCTCATTAAAAGAGATTTAATTAATGTCTTTTGCCATGTGTTGATAGCAACATCAGATCACTGACTGCTTGATTTCTTCTGAGAAGATAAGTATTGAATAAATCGCTTTCTTTTCTTCAATCTACGCACGTCATCATATTTATTCAATCTTTTCGCTAAAGATTTTTGCTGAATGCTCATAGTCACTCTGCAATAAAACTCAATAATACACTATCTGAATGACTTTCTAGTCATACAAGTGAACATAATCAAAGCTTGTAAATACAAAAGCAATTTTGATGATCTGTGCACTCAGTTAAAGTTTAACATTAATCTTAAAAAGAATCTTATCAACATCACATGCATTTTTTTGAGCATTGAGCTTGACTCAATCAATATGATGACTTATTTATCATCTGACAAGCATCTGAAGATAATTCAGCTCATCAACAGCATGCTTACAAAGAGCTTTTTATCATACGAGAAGCTACAGACGCTATTAGACTTTCTGTCATTTGCTGCAAAGATTGTAGTTTCTAAAAGAATCTTTCTCAAATGACTGTTCAACGACTTAATCATCATCAAATCACGCAAGCAGCGCATCAATTATTTAATGTGACAAGATTTACTATGATGAAAGATGTTTCTTTCAAAGTGAAATGATGTACATCTGCTTCGTAAGTATGAATTCAGACATTCTTTATATTTCTGAATCAATGCTTCAGATCTGCATAGCATAAAAAACTACTATCTGCTTCATTCAAGTCTATCATCAGCTGCTAGTTAAACATTTTCTAATCAATTTAACACACGCTTGAGTAACAAGCATATCAATGTCAAAGAAATGATAATTGTTCTTTATGCTTTGACAGCATGACTCTCTGTTTTTGCAAGATGCAATCTCACTATATATGATGACAACGTAGCTGTTATCATCAACATAAACAAAATCTTCATGCGTGAAGAAACAATGCTGCATCTGCGATAATTAGTCTTGCTGATGACTGCACACGATATCTGCATACATGCTTTATGAATTTCAACTCATGAAAATTAATTCAGCTGATTTACTTTCACAAGCAAAGTTTAGTACTATTGCTGACGAGTTTTCTCAGCTAACTACACTTCAGTCAATCAGCGCGAGTCATTGAGCTTCTGATACAGCGAGATTTCTTTTAATTGCTCAGCAGTTAAATATCTTTGATGAAATTTAGTAACGTTCATCAAAGACATTTATAATACAGTTAAAAGAAGCTACTTCATGTTTTGCTTCTTAATCATCAAAGTCAAATATTTAACTTCAATCTTAAATCTGATCAGCTGATCAGTAAATTTAAAGAACAAGATGATCAAAGTCAAAATCATTAAAATTTATCTCATTAATTTATGATCACATCACATTGATGTTGAATATTTTGATATTGAGATCAAGACATTTCATTATTATACATTACAGCGAATCATAATTGAAATTTGAAGGCTTCAAAATGATGATCAGACTCGCAAGCAAAGATTTATAACATGAAATTTACTATTACTATTACTACGTCAATTTGATCAATCTATCATTAAAGAAATAACATGACATGCGTCATTTTACCTGACGTTTGCTGACTTTCTACACATAAGCGAGTTTACATGAAGTCAATTGAATAAAAAATCTGACTTCAAACAGTAACATTTAATTAAAAGTTCGATTATCTTTCAGAATGACTCATTGCAACTCATTCTATCAAGCTTCAAAATCAATTTCTTCAGATGAGAAATGACATTAATCATCATTGTTGTCGATGACGAAGCGTGCGTTAAAAAGTCACTTGTCATTCTGTTTTCAAGATTTTCTGCATCTTTACTGATGTTTTTGTTTGACTCAGAATATTCATACATATGAACTCACGTCATCAAGATTCTGCGCAGAACGTTAGTCACGCAAAGCATAAAAGATCGTTACTGAGATCACTTCTTTCGTCGAGATGCAATCATTTCAGCTCATTAAGCAAAGCTTTTGAAGAATGAAATTCAGTTGCTAAAGAGATGAAAATTCAACAGCTATCGCTTATATATTGAAGCTCATTCTAGCTATATACTAAATATCTTTAGAAGATATCAAAGATAATCACATTCAATCAGTTGACTAAAATCAGAGTTCTTGTTAATCTTAATACTTTGCATCGACGTTTCTGAGATTTGAGAGTGCTTGACATCTCAGAGCGACTTTCGAAACAAATTTTAGTTCTGAAGATCATCAGAAATTGTTGAGTTTGCTCAAACATATATAATATATATTTGTTCAAACGAAGATGATACTTGATAGAAGATTCAGCTTGACTGAAGATTATCAACAAGCGAAAATAACTGCTAATTGACTTGACTTGATTAATGTCAATCGCTAGAAAACAAGAAAATTAAGCAGAAAAAAGAAGATAAATAAATTGTTTTCTCTTCTGTTTTTCTCATCATCTCTTTCTGTTTCTTCATTTCTTAGAATTCAGTCAGAAATGCGCTTTTGCTTCACTCACTCACTTCATAGACTCAGTCATCTAGATAGAGAAAGTGCTTGACATTTCAGAGCGACTTTCAAGACAAATTTTAGCTCTGAAGATTGTCAGAGATCATCGAGTTTGCTTAAACATATATAATATATATTCGTTCAAATGAAAATGATGCTCAATAGTATTATGTTTATCATAGATCAAAAGTATTAAAAGATTGAATCAATGAATTGCTGAAGTCATTGCTTATACTCAAGCAGTGATGATAGAACATATTATGAAACTTTATTATCAATCTATCAGAAAGTAATAAAACCAACGCGATTCTGACAGTCATAAATCAATTGTTTAAGAAACAACATTATATATCATGTTGATCAAATAATGAAGAAATCTTCGCAGAATAAACAGTCAAGCTACTGTTGATATGAATCTTCAGAATTTATGAACTATCAAGATCAATAATGTTCAATCGTGATTCACAATTCATATTGATTGTCTGAAAGTCTTTATGTCTGAAACTCAACATCAAGATGAAACTATTTACAGACTATTATTGTTATGAATGTATCAAAGGTTAAACTTTAATCAATTCACAGTAAATGTTAATGAGTTCACTGTGTATTGATTAAAGCTAGTCAATGATTTAGTTGAGATCTGATTGAGATCTGATTTAGATCTGACTCAGCATCTGTTTCATTTTCTAGCATTTTCTACATCAGCTTCTAATGTCTTCTAAATAAACACACTTCTTTGTATTACAAGTGATTAACAGATTTCTATAACAAACACATTTCTTTGTGTTGCAAACATCTTTCAAATCAACATCTTTCTTATGTTTCAACACGTTCTCTTTAAGACTAACGTTGATCTGAGTAACTACTATATAAAGCGTGTTCTTCTTGTCTTTTGTATCTTCTTTCTTTTATATTCTTAAAGTCTTAGTCATAGTTATCTCTATTGATTAAACATACTAGTCACGCATGCTCTCTGATTAGTTTCTAGACATAATTTCAACATTACTTTAAGAATTCATTAATCACATGATACTGATTTCTATATTCATTCAAATTCACTCGACTGATAACGAAATGAATATAAAGAAATTTGTGTATCTGATAATCAATGACATTGAAAGACAGAACAACATCAAAAGATCAATAGAATCAACGAAAACATATGATTATGTGATTGCTAGAGAATTTACCGCTCAGTCAGTAGCATCAGTTCAAATTGATTAATAGAATCAATGATAAAGAATCTTCATTGATTGCTTGAGAATCACAAAAAAACTTCTCAAATCAACAACATTCTTCTTTGAAGATTAAAACACTAGAACAGTGATCTCATCACATACTGTTGAGCATCACTCTTCGCTCAATCATTAACTCTTTGCTATGACTCAATCATCTGTGAAAAATTTCTTCAAGAATTATCAAAGTTTTTATTCTTCTGTCACTTCAGATTCAGTCATTTATTCTGAGCTATCACTTCGCATATTAAAATATCTTAGAATCAACTTCGTACAAAAACATCATTAATCTTTGTTTAATTTTCAAACTTTCGATGATTTCTTGAAAGCTTCTATTCTCTGAGATATAAAAAATGTAAATCAGTTACAACACTGAGTCAAACAAGACTCAGAGATTTTTCTAGCAGATTTGAACAGTCTTTAAACTCAACGAGATTTAAATGTGAAAGCTTATGATTTATTTGACAAAATATCAAGCGAACAAATATGAAAGACTCGCTTTGAAGAAATTGATCAAGCAAAGAAATGATCAAATCAATTGAATCAGACGCTTCAGAATAAATTGATTGAAGCACAACATCAACTGCAAGTGACTAGAAATATCACTTCATTGACTTTTATCTAGACTGATCGCGTCAAGTTGAGTACTTGAGTTTAAGTTAAGTACTTGAGTTTGAGTTGAGTACTCGACTTGAAAAGTGTTGAGTCGAGTTGAAATTTTTTTGAAAAAGTGTTGAATTAAGTTGAGAAGTTGAATTTGAGAACTTGAATCAAATTGAGAAGCTTGACTTGATAATTCAACTTGAAAACTCGACTCAATTCAACAAGATATTAGATAAATGTAAATAGCTTGATCAAACAGTTTACATAATTTTTCTTCATGACTTTCTATCATGTTTTTCCGTCATGACTTTCTATCAAAGTCAAACAATCTTCATGTTTTCCTTCATGTTTCTCTTCATGTTTTTCCGTCATGACTTTCTATCAAATGATCTTCATGTTTCTCTTCATGTTTCTCTTTATGTTTCTCGTCATGACTCTCTATTAAACGATCTTCATGTTTTTCTTCATGACTCTCTATCAAAAGATAATGCAAAAAGGTAATGCAAAAGTCAAAAACCGGAAAAATTTCTATATTTAACTCTCTTGACGTCAAGCTTGAATTCTTAATGAGTCAAGTCGAGTTAACTTGATTTCTAGTCAAGTTGAGTTGAGTTGAGTTGAAAATATGCTTAATTCGACTTGATGATCAGTCTACTTCTACTCTTTTCACATTCATCAAGCAATCTCAGAAGCTTTCAAATTCATCTTTGTTTATTAATAAAAAAGAATTTATCTGAAATGACTGACAAGAAAAGATTCATGATAAGCTAGAAATCAACGTCAATCATTTTGATACTGATAAAGCAATACTGATTTATATTCACTTCAGAATCAATGAAGATGCAGTCAAAGCTACTTTAGCTCATCATCAATAAGATTTATTAAATTTTTATAAAATATTCAATGATTTACTAAATGAACTTGCTTGACTATATGATGATTCTGACAAAGAGACAAACTTTTGAAGAAAGTATGCTAATTTCTCTCAAGAAAAAAGCAAATTTAACAACTTCTATTTAATATTTCAACGTCTGTTTTTCTATCTAAAGTATCATGAAAAGCAATTGATCATTGATTTACGAGACAAGATAGTTTATCATCTTCATGCAGCTTGAAGTAGTTCATTGATTCAGTCAAAATCTTTGAATGAAATTCATAGTTATCTGATTTATTTGAATAATGAGCATTGAATCATGAGTATCATTAAAGAAAAGAAATTTCTGAACAAAGTCAGAAAGTAAGTCATCTTTGCTGACGAAGTTTCAAGAACTTTCTATAGAAAGATCAAAGTTACTATACTTGTTAATCATTCAAAGTCGCGTAACACGATTTTAACTAACGTCAAAGACATTGATTTACAAGTTGAAATTTGTTTCATCTGTCACAAATCAAATCATACTTCTAAAGAATGCTTTGATCAATTTAAAGTTAATGTTTTAAAAGATGATAAGTTTAATCATTTGAATTCTGAATCAAATTCTAATTCAAAAAACTAATTATTTCTTTCAGAATTATTGAAGAAATAGAGATCATATTTTTGTGCAGTCAAATCAAAGTTCTATTGAAAGAAAACTACTTTGAAAAGTCTTTTCTGATTGATGTCTTTCTTATCTTTCAGAATGAATCTTTCAGCCTTTGATCTTTAATAGACAGTGATTTCATCGTCTACATGCTGATACATGATAGACTAGTCAATAAAGTATGCAAGAAACTTGAAATACAATTTATATTATTGATAAAAGAGAAGTTAATATGAGAATATGATGAAAAGCTATTCAGAAAAGCAATTACTCATAAGATTCTATTTAATCTGACTATCAAAAGTCATAAGAAATTAACAGTGTCAATGCTGATAATTAATATTGAACATCATGAAGTTATATTAAACAAACTTTAAATGAACAAAAATAAAATATTATTGAACATGAAATATGATACTATTGTATTTTCTGATCAATTAAATATTTCTATTTCGATTTTTTCAATCTTGTCAAATATGAAGCACTTAAGTTAATCATGATCAACTTTGACTCATTCAGCAGCTCACAACAAGATCTTTAAAATGCTCAAGCATTCAGTTTCATTCATTCAGAAAGAGTTTTTCTTGATTCAAAACATAAATATCATTTCTTTTCAAGTTCTGATAAATAGAAAAAAGAAGAATCAGACAGAGATTTTTGCTATGTTCATTAAAGACATCGATAGAAAAATTGTTTACAATACTCAATGTTAACTAGATGTCATAAACGTCTTTTCAGTCAATGAAACAGCTCAGAATCTAGAAGATATTAAAGTCAAGTTATCATCTCATCATTTGTACAATCATAAGATAAAGCTTATCAGTGATGCTACGTCATCTTAATGTTAAGCATATCAAATGTCTTTTTACAAGCTTCAGAAAGTAAAGAAATATCTGAATAAGAATCTTTTCAAAGAATTTATAACTTTCAGCAAAGCTTCGTATTTCTCATTCATTCTGTTTATTTTAAAAGCAAATGAAGATTTATGATTCTGCGTTGACTATCAAAAGCTCAATGCTATTATCAAGAGAAATCGCTATTCTTTATCTCTGATAAATGAGATAATTAACAAAATAGTTGATTGCAAACATTTAACTCGATTGAACATTATTTCAACATTCAACAAACTGTGAATGCATTCTGATAGTGAGAACTACACTATCTTTATTATCGCTTTAGAAGCATATAAATCAAAAGTGCTTTTCTTCAAACTTATCAATGACTTCATCTTGTTTCAGCAGTATATAAATAATGTTTTATGAGACTTTTTAAATAACTTTTGTCAAGTCTATCTAGATGACATTCTGATATATAGCAAAACTTAATGAAAACATAAACAACATGTCAAAATAATAATGAGTTATTTATGAGAAGCTGACTTACAGATGAATATTCAAAAGTGCGAATTTAACATAGAAGAAACTGTTTTCTTATAAGTCATAGTTTCAGAACAAGATCTTCATATGAACTTTATCAAAGTGAAAGTCATAGTCAACTGAACTACGTTGATCAATCTAAAAGAAGTTCAGAGCTTCGTGAAATTTGTTAACTTCTATCGTCATTTTATTAAGAACTTCTTGAAACTAGTTAAACTGTTCATTCAGTTAACTAGAAAAAACATGTTTTTTGTTTAAAATGAAGTTTGTGTTCAAGCTGTTGATGATCTAAAGAAACAAGTCAGCTTAATCTCAGTTCTACAACATTTCAATTCAAAACAATAGACTATTCTGAAAATTAATGCATTTGACTACGTCAAAGATGAAATACTATCACAGTATGATGATGAGAATGTTTTTCACTCAGTAACATTCTATAGCAAAAGCATGATTCTTGCTGAATGCAATTATCACATTTATGACAAGAAATTGCTAGTCATTATTTGATGCTTTAAACACTGAAGACTCAAGCTAGAATGCATAGAGCTGCTCATTCAAATGTTCATTAATCATCAAACTTTGAAAATCTTCATGAAAAAAAAACAGTTAACTCGACGTCAAGTCAATTATCTAAACATTCTATTTAAGTTTAACTTTCAGATCATTTTTCAATCAGGCAAAATGAACATTAAAGTCAATGATTTAATCAGAATATTTTTGATTAACGTTTCTGAATCAACTCAGTGTACTGAAAATCGTTATCAAATTATTTTGACACTTAATAGAATAAATATTCTAGCTATTGAATCTGAAGTTAATCTCTATCAGCGAGTAAAAGATGTCAACAAGACAAATGAGCTTTGTAATAAGTATAAACAAGCTATAAGTGAAAATAAGCTCAAGCTACATAGCACTAAATTGAAGCACTGCAAGATTATTAATGACGTTCTGTTCAGAAAAGATCTACTGTGAATTTCTGAGAATATGCATACGAAATTGCTAAAGAAAATTCATGATCAGTCTTTCATCTCTCACTCTGACAATCAAAAAACTATCAATTTAGTTCAACGTTTTTACTATTGATCAGATCATTGAGTAATGATTAGACGTTACATTTGAAACTGTCATGTCTGTTAACAAAGTAAGACATTTATAAATAGTATTAATAAACTTCATCATTCTCTTTCAATTTTACAGAAATGCTGAAAAGATATTGCTATGAACTTCATTACTAAACTATTTCTATCAGAAGATTATAATGCTATTGTTGAAATCTTTTATCATCTTCATTTATCTGAAAGTTTAAAGCGACTTCATTCAATGTTCAGCTCAAAGCTACTGCGTCTCTATTTTAATGACTCATTATTAGAACAACATTCAGAATCTTTTAAATCTCTGACTATTAAAAATGATGAGCATTGAAAGATAAATGACATTTTGAACTTCAGATGCTATTGAGATCGAATACAATACAAGATCAAATGAACAGAACTAAATCAAGATGATGAATGATACTATGTTGATAAAGAGAAATTCAAAGACTTTGAAAAAATCTTAATTGAATTTCATAAGCTTTATTTAAACAAATCACGCTAGCGCTAATTTGAATTGATGCAATATCAGACAATCAATTAGAATTTTGCAAATCTAAGTCTGTAAAATCATGATTGATCAGACAAGTGAAATGAAATAACATTCATGTGAACATGAATTTTTGAAGAGAAAAGTAATGTTATGAATGTGTCAAAGGTCAAATTCTAATCAATTCACAGTGAATATTAGCAAGTTCACTGTGTATTGATTAAAACTAGTTAATGATTTAGTTGAGATCTGATCGAGATCTGATCTGAATCTGACTCAGCATCTGTTTTATTTTCTAACATCTTTTACATCAGCTTCTATTGTCTTTTAAATAAACACACTTCTTTGTGTTACGAATAATCAACAGATTTCTATGATAAACACATTTCTTTGTGTTGCAAACATCTTTTGAACCAACATCTTTCTTGTGTTTCAACATGTTTTCTTTGAGACTAACGTTGATCTGAGTAACTACTATATAAAGCATGTTCTTCTTATCTTTTGTATCTTCTTTCTTCTATATTTTTAAAGTCTTAGTCATAGCTATCTTTATTGATCAATCATACTAGTCACGCACGCTCTCTGATTAGTTTCTAGACACGATTTCAACAATCATTTGCAGATTGATGATTAAACAGAAAGAATGAATCAGAATGTAAAATAATATTTATAAAGTTATTGCTCATATATGCAAGATGATTGATTCGCCTGATTATTTATGACTGAATTCATTAATAACAATGCTATTTCATCATCAATTGAACAGTCAATGTTCTTTCTGAATAAGAGTTTTCACTCTTGTATGAACTTCGATTTGAATTCAACTGAATATAAGATCATTCAAGCTAGAATCGAAGCAAGCAAAGCGAAGAATATATTCAAACACATGAAATGATCACTAGCATTAATCAAGCAAGCATTAGCAAAAGTTAAAGTCACAATGAAGAAACAGATTAACAAGCATTGAAAGAAAATAATTTACAAGATAAATGACATGATGTTTCTAGATTTTAGAAACATTAAGATCACAAGATCATCAAAGAAATTAAATGATAAAATGCTAGAATCTTTCAAGATTCTGATTGAGATTGAATATGCATATTGACTGAAATTGTCATCGACAATGAAGATTCATTGAAAATTCATCTTGAATCTGCTGTGACTGAATTTGAAGAACTTTTTGAAAGAACAACGAAATGAGTCATCTGATTTTATAGTGATGAATGACGAAGATGAATGAAAAGTGAAGAACATACTGAATAGACTGATCATCAAGTCAAGTTTCGAATTGACATTTTGAATTCAACTCGACTTGAAGTTGAATTGCTCACATTTTCAACTTGACTTGAGTTGAATTGAGCATATTTTCAACTCAATTCAACTTGACTCAACTAGAAATTGAGTCAATTCAACTTAACTCGTTAAGAATTCAAGCTTGACGTCAAGAGAGCTAAATATAGAAATTTTTCCGACTTTTGCATTATCTTTTTGGTAGAAAGTCATGAAGAAGAAACATGAAGATCGTTTGATAGAAGATCATGACGGGAAAACATGAAGATCGTTTGATAAAGAGTCATGATGAGAAAACATGAAGATTGTTTGATAAAAGATCATGACGAGAAAACATGAAGATCATTTGATAGAGAATCATGACGAAGATCATGACGAGAAACATAAAGAGAAACATAAAGAAAAACATGAAGAGAAACATGAAGAAAAACATGAAGAAAAACATGACGAGAAATATGACGAGAAAACATGAAGATCGTTTGACTTTGATAGAGAGTCATGACGGGAAAACATGATAGAAAGTCATGAAGAACAATCATGTAGACTGTTCAATCAAGCTATTTACATTTATCTAATATCTTGTTGAATCAAGTCGAGTTTTCAAATCGAGTTGTTAAGTCAAGCTTCTCAATTTGATTCAAGTTCTTGAATTCAACTTCTCAACTCAATTCAACACTTTTTCAAAAAAATTTCAACTCAACTTGATACTTTTCAAGTCAAGTACTCGACTTGACGCGATCAGTCTAATACTGAACTTCAGACACTATAAATAATGATTACAATATCATGTTAATTGAAAAGAATACAACGTTGATCTACATTAATACAACGTCAATGAAAATGAGTTTAAGAAATGTCAGAAGATCATAAATGATTTTCATGAATAATATTCAAACAAGTTAAAATAGAAATTGAAAGAAAGATTAATTAAACTGCAGCAATGAGAACATTGCTAAATAAAGAAAGAAAATAATGTTGCAAGCGTGCACTCTGAGTTAGTCTAATATAGATTAAATTAGTTTAACATAAACTAGTATAAAGCTGATGTTAACACGCTAGTAATCTAGCGTGTCTTTATGAGTATAAATCTTCAACATGTTGCATCTTCTTTCTTCTTCAGCTTTGAACTTCTAGTTAGAATACACTCATATGATTCGCTCTATACAAACTCATAACATTAGTTCAAAGCTCATTAATCTTGCTATCAATGTGTAAATAATACAAAAACAAGCTACACAATTAACTTAATTAGAAGTTGAACTCAGAAATTTCAACAGCAGAATCAGAACTTAAGCTCAGAAAGCTCAATAAAAACCTGAAATTTCTAAAGAAGAATCTTGATTTAAAATCAGAAATTTCAATAGAATCAGAATTGAAGAACATAAACGCGTTGCTCTTGACTAACTTTTTATTGAGTTCATCATCAGAAATCAGAAATTTCAGCGATACTTGAACTCAGAAAGTTCAATAAAGTAACATCAAAATCTTAATCAGCAATTTTCTACTCATACAATGACTAGAAGCTCAAAATCAGCAAGCATTGCTCATTACAAACTTCAAAATGCTAGAAGAGAATTACTTCTATCACAGAATTGAACAGCATCAGAAGAAGAAGACATGAATGTGTCATTGAATACAGAAGAAAAAAACATGAACACGTTGCTTTTTGATCACAAAATAATCAAGATCAGCATCAGCACTGAACTGAATGCTTAAATAAGTACTTATAAAGTAGATGATCTCATTGTCTTTATTAAGTACATGTATCAACAGCATGATATCAAAATCGAGATTTACAATGACATGATTCAAATGTTAGAAAATATCAATAAGATAAACATTATGTTGAAGATTATGCAGACGTGTCTGCAGAAAGAAGTTAGAAACAAGAATGTGATTATACATCATTTAAAAACTGCATTAAGTTGACAAAGCACTTTAATTTCTGAAGATTGTTTCTCAAAGTTGATCAAGTTATCAAATTCACTTCTGTTTGAAAATTCAATGCAGAATGTAAACAATTGACTATTCTGAATGCAAAATAAACTGAAAACAAACAAGAATTACTTTTCTATTAAAGAGTTGAAAATTGTTTACATTGAAAGTTGATTTAGTGAAGCTGTGATCAAGCACATAGCATCATGAATGAGAAACACATCTCTAAATCTCTTTCTAGAAGTCAAAGAAGTACTATCAATCATTAATAAAATGTATGATGATCTTAATCATTGTCATATGACTCAACAACAGTACTTGAAGCTGTATTAAAACAAGATCTTCTTTCATGAATTTTGAATGAAATTTCAGAGATTTAATGCAAAACTAAAGTATAATAACGAGACTTTACTAAATGATCTTCAGCATAAGATCAGCTCAGATCTTCAGCAAGCAACGCTCAATGAATGAATCACGAATTTGAATGAGTTTATTGACATCTGCATGTAAGTCAATGTTAGATTGACTGAATTAAACATTCAATCAGTCGTTAAAGCATCATCTGTTCAAGCTGCTCATTCTGTTATCAGCATTCTCTCTGTTATCAGCATATCATCATCTGCTTTTTCGTGAAAGAAACTCAGAATATTGAATCTTGATCTCATTCAGAAAAAGTTGTTTAAGAAAGAACTCTGCTTTAAATGCAAGAAGTCAAAACATAAAGCATATGATTGTTTTAAAATAACTCAAGTGCATGAAATCATTGCAAATTCTAAAAACGATCTGTTTTCATCAAAGTAGTGATTGAAAGCAATATACTTATATTTTGTTTCATCAGCATGTCTGATGATACATTTAATTTCAAGTTGTTCACTGTTAACATCATCTTAAGTAATCTAGAAAAAATATTCAGATTTCTCACTCTGATAGATACTGAAGTCATTGATATGACATTTATTGATGAATTTCTGATGTTAAAACTATGTGAATACTTTAATATTCAATCAATATCATTGTTAAAATCAAAGTTAATTTGATTGTATAATGAAATTTCTGATTGAAAGTCGATTACATATGCTCTGTATACATTGATTATGATACAAGAACACAAGAATAAAATGATGTTTTTATTAATAACTCATTTAAAACAGCATAAAATAATCATTGAAAATCTTTGATTGAAAAGAAATTAAATTTTGATAAACTTTGCAAATAATTAATTAATATTTTCATTGAATATTTGAACATTAAAATCTGCTGTTTTAAAAGCAAGCAGTCAATCAGCATTTTACAGATCTGAGTCAAGCAAAATCTGTAAAATGAAATGAAAGAACTTGAACTTAATGATTATATTGACAATCATCTTGAAGCAACTTACGAATCAAAAACTAGTGAATTAGTTCATTGAATCTGTTTAATTCATTGAATCTGTACTCATATGAAAGCAAAGCACTTAAGTTGACTTCAATCAACTTTGTCTCTTTCAGTCAACTAAGAAAAAGAGACTCATCAATATTATCATGATTGAAGTCACTGTGTATTGAACTTTAGTCAAGAATAAGAAGATTAAGATCTTCTTCTTAATCATTAGTGAAATCAACAAAGTGCTTAGCTCAGTTGAAGATTTCACGAAACTGAATGAAATGATCTTTGTCATGTTATTAGATGAATTGAAGAAAAAGCTTTCAATAATTTATCATGACTTTCTGAATGTTTTTGATAGAGAAAAGACAACGCAGTTGTCTCTGCATTAATCATATAATCATAAGATTAAATTAGAAGATGAGAATCAATCTTCTAGAAGTCAATTATATTTCATGTTGAGTTACAAGTTGCAAAAGATCAAGAAGTATTTAAAAGAGAACTTAAAGAAGAAGTTTATTACACTCAGCAAAGCTTTCTTCGCTTCATTAATACTATTTATCGAAAAGAAAAATGATAGTTTTCACTTTTGCATGAACTATTAAAAACTGAATGCTCTGATCAAAAGAAATCATTATTCAATACTTTTGATAGATGAAGTACTAGCTTGAATTCAAGACAGTAAGTATTTAACTTAATTCAACATTATCATCACGTTCAATAAACTGCGCATGAGTTCAGAAAGTAAGAATTTAACTACTTTTGTTACTTTTTTTAATATTTACAAGTATAGAGTAATGCTTTTTGAATTGATCAATGAACTTGCGTTCTTTCAACACTATATCAATGATGTATTGTTTGACTGTCTGCACAAGTTTTGTCAGACATACTTGAATAATATTCTCATTTATAGTAAGATCTTGAAAGAACATAGAACTCATGTGAAAGAAGTGTTAAACAAGCTTCATGAAGCTGATCTGCAGATAGACATTAACAAGTGCAAATTCAAGATTCAGAAAATTTCATTTCTTGAACTACTGATATTCATTAATGATTTGCGAATGAATTCTTGAAAAGTAGATGTGATTTGAAGCTGAAAAGTGTTTCAATCATTGATTCATGAGCAGATCTTCATTGACTTCTGCAATTTCTATCAATGATTCATAAAGAACTTTTCAAAGATTGCTTGATTCATGATAAAGCTAATTTGAAAAAATCATTTCTTTGAATGAACAGAGATTTGTCAGATGATCTTTAAAGAACTGAAGTAATAAGTGATGACAGTTCTCATTTTAAAGCATTTCAACTCAATCAGAGAAGTTATTCTGAAAACTGACTTCTTGAACTATGTCAATGACGAAGTATTGTCTCAATATGATGATGAAAACATTCTACATTCAGTGATCTTTTATAACAAGAACATGATTTTCGCAGAATGCAACTATGAAATCTATGACAAAAAACTGCTGATCAATATTCATTGTTTAAAGTATTGATGCTCTGAATTGAAATGTACAGATATTTCAATTAAGATCTTCATCAATCATCTGAATTTAAAGTACTTCATAATCATCAAAGAACTGATCAAACAACAGACTAAATGAGCTAAGAAGTTATTTGAATATAACTTCAAGATCATATATTAGTCAGAAAAACAGAATCTGAAAGTCAACGCGCTAATCAGAATGTCAAACGTTAAGTCGATTGAAGTAAATGATGATTGAAAGCTATATCAGCATCAGATGCTATTATCAGAAAGCAAATTTGAATTACAGTCAATAAAAGTTGATCAAGAAGATGATTAAATCTTGCTTAAATCTGACTCAGAGTTGAAACAAGAATCGAAAGTTAATGAAGATTCAATTGAAGAAGTGATTTCTATTCAAAATCAGATTATAGTTGAAAATTAAATGAATCAACTATGTATCAATATTCAAGCAATCATAAAACAAAACAGAAGAACTTATCAAGATATTGATTTAAACAACTGCAGAGTACTTGATGAATTACTCTGAAAAGATGATAAACTATAAGTTTTTCAGTCAATGATTACTCAATTAATAAGAGAAGCACATGATCTTTTAATCAATAATTATTTTGACATGAATTGAACATTAAACTTGTTGAGATGATTATATTGCTGATTGAAGATGAGAATAATGATCAAATGCTACATTCAAAACTGTTACTTTTATTGTAGATCAAAAGCATCGAGAGATTGAATCAATGAACTGCTGAAGTCATTGCTTATATTTAAACAATGATGACAAAACATATTCTTGAACTTCATTATCAATTTATCAGAAAGTGATGAAAGCAACGTGATTCTGACAGTCATAGATTGATTGTCTTAGAAATGACATTATATATCATGTTGATCAGATGATGAAGAAATCTTCACAGAATAAACAGTTAAACTGCTGTTGATATGAGTCTTCAGAACTCATGAACTATCAAGATCAATAATGTTCAATCATGATTCTCAATTTATATTGATTGTCTGAACATTTCTTTGCCTGAGACTCAACATCAAGATGAAACTATTCATTGATTATCATTTGCAAATCAATGATCAGACAGAAAGAGCAAATCAGAATGTGAAATGATATTTACGAAGCTACTGCTTATATATGCAAGATGATTGATTCATCTGATTATTTATGATTGAATTCATTAATAACAATGCTATTTCATCATTAATTGAACAGTCAACATTCTTTCTGAATAAGAACTTTCACTCTCACATGAACTTTGATTTAAATTCAACTGAATATGAAATCACTCAAGCTAGAATTGAAGTGAGCAAAGCAGAGAATATATTCAAACATATGAAACAATCACTAGCATTAATCAAGCAAGTCTTAGCAAGAGTCAGAGTCACAATGAAGAAATAGATTGATAAACATTAAAAGAAAATGATTTACAAGATAAATGACATGATGTTTCTGAATTTTAGAAACATAATGATCTTACGATCATCAAAGAAGCTAAATGATAAAATGCTAAAACTTCTCAAGATTTTGATTGAGATTGAACATGTTTATCAACTGAAACTATCATTGACTATGAAGATACATTTGAAGTTTGCATTAAATTTGCTGCAACTAAACTTAAAAAACTTTTTGAATGAATAATGAAATGAATCATCTGACTTTATAGTGATTGATGATGAAGATGAATGAAAAGTGAAGAACATATTGAACTTCAGACACTTTGAATGAGACAAATGACTATAATATCATGTCAATTGAAAAGAATATGACGTCAATCTACATTGATACAACGTCAATGAAAGTGAATTCAAAGAATGCTTAAAAATCATAAATAACTTTCATGAACAATATTTGAACAAGTCAAGATAGAAATTAACTTAAGAAAGATTAATCAAACTGCAGTAATGAGAACATTACTAGATGAAGAAAGAAAGTAATGTTATAAGCATGCACTTCAAGTTAGTCTAACATAAATCATGTTAAACTATTATAGACTAGTATAAAGCTGATGTTGACATACTAGCAATCTAGCGTGTTTTCATGAGTAAAACTCACGACGTGTTGCATCTTCTTTCTTCTTCAGCTTTGAACTTCTAGTTAAAATACACTCATATAATTCGCTTTATGCAGACTCATAATAATCTCACTCTTAAGATAGTATGTATGATAAGAATCATTATCTGAATCTTCATTAAATGAAAAAGAAATTTCATTTGACTGCATTCATAACACAAGAAGATCTTAAAGTTTATTGACAAAGTAAGAATCTTGATTTAGTCACAATTTTGTCATTCAAATATTTTGAATTTTTAAACATCTTCTTCAAGAAGAACGTCAATATCTTGTCTTTGCATTAAGTTCATGATCATTTCATACATCTTAAAGAAGATGCTCAATTCTCAGTCTTTACTTTGTATAATATAAGTCATGATAAAATTCTAGAACTTTGATGTTATCTGAATGAGAATCTGAGCAAAGATTTTATTCAAGTCAGTCACTTTCAGATAATCATCTTTGTTCTCTTCATCAAGAAACTTAAAGAAGAACTTTGCTTCTGTATGAATTATCGAGATCTGAATGTTATTACAGTCAAGAATCAATATTCTCTGTCTTTGATTTCAGAAACGCTGAATTATTTAAGTTGAACTAAAATCTTTATTAAGCTGAATATCATCTCTGCATTCAATTGACTTTGAATCAAAGAAGAAGATGAAGCTTTCATCATTTTTTGCACTCGATTTAAATTATTCAAGTATTTAGTCATACTTTTTGATTTATGTAATGAGTCTGTCTTGTTTCAGAAGTACATCAACAATACTCTTTATGAACATTTAAATAAGTTTTATACAGCTTATCTGAATGACATTTTGATCTATTTCGACAATGAACTCAAGCACAAGATTCATGTCAAGCTCATTCTGCAAAAGCTGCAAAAAGCAGATCTTCAGATGAATATAATTAAATGCAAGTTTCACGTCACTTAAGTCTCATATCTAGAATTGATAATCATCATTGAAGAGATTAAGATGAACTCTTTTAAGATAAACATTATTGTCAACTGATTCATCTTGATCAATATTAAAGACATTTAAAGTTTTTTTAGATTTCACGAACTTTTATAAAAGATTCATCTATGACTATAGTAGAATAACTATCTCGCTCACTTATCTCATCAGAAAAGATGTACTCTTTGTCTGATCTCAGAAATGTCAGATTGCATTCAACATTCTTAAGAAAGTCTTCACTTTCAAAATTATTCTTCATCATTATAATTCAGATCACAAGATTGTAATAGAAATCAATGCTTTGAACTATGTGTTCAAAGACATTCTTTCTCAATATGATGAGAATGAGATTCTTCATTCAGTTACTTACTTTTTGAAAAAGCATAACTCAGTTAAATGTAACTATGAAATCTATGATAAAGAACTCATGATCATTGTTTGTGCTTTCAAGAAATGATGATCAGAGCTTGAAGACTTTATTTATTCTGTTGAGATGATCACGAATCACAAAAATCTTGAGTATTTCATGTTAATTAAGCAGTTGAGTCATTATTAAGCTTGTTGAAGTGAGTTTCTGTCTAGATTCAACTATTGCATCGCTTATCATTTCAACAAGATCGATGATAAGTTGAATGCTTTAACACGTCACTCAAAAGATCTTCTTAAAGAGAAAAATACATTCAATTCTCAATATCAATATCAACATCAGACAATTCTGAAAACTCATGTTTTAAACTCAGATATTATTAAAAATCTCATCTTCAACATCTTTAACATTAAAGTCATGAAGCTTCAGTCACAAATCATCATTCTAGATTCAGTTCAATTACATCTGTTTTCAGTTATTTTAACACTTTCACAAATTTTAACTTTCATGAATTTAGAAATTGAAGAATTCAACATTAAAAACATTAAGTCTCAGCTAAATCAAGACATTCTGAATCTTGATGAAGATTCTGCTGACATTCTCATTCAGACATTATGAAAGCAAGTTAAAATCAATGATAAATTCACAGTTCAAATAATTGAAGCACTTTGTAATGAAGCATGACATCACAACAAGATTTCTTTAATTAAGTGTAAAGAACATGAGAATCATCTGTATCTTCAAGAAAGAAAGTACATGCTTAATTCAAATAAACTATATCTTTGTATCATTCAGCTCACTCATGATAGTGTTATTAATAATTATTCAGAAAGAGCAAAAAGTTATGAACTGATCAGTTGAGTTTACTGATAATCAAACATTTATAAGTATGTTCAACGCTTCGTACAAAACTATCACATGTATACATGTTTCAAACTCTTTAAATAATGAACTCAAGAATAATTGTATTCTTTTTCAGTCTTTGAACATTGTTGATGTGATATTTTCATGAACTATGTAAATTCTTTATCGCTCAGTATCTTCATGAATATCACATATAAATATGTTTTAATCTTCATTAATTGTTTTATCAAAATGAGACATTTAGTTCTCATCACTTCTATGAAAGTTGAAAAAGTTATCAACTGCTTCTATGCTTATGTTTAAAAACATCATGATTTACTTAAGTTCTTCATGTTTGATTGAAACATACAATTTATCTTCAATGTTTGAAAACATATGTGTAAAATGCTGAAGATAAATGCTAAGTTATCAATGATGTATTACTTTAAAATCAATGATTAAATCAAGAGAATTAATGCTGTCATGAAGCATTATCTTTGAATCTTCGTCAACTACATGCAGAATGACTGAGCTAAGTGACTTTCTGAAGTTAAATTCATCATCAATAACACATCATCATTAATCACTTTAACATCATTCTTCTTAATCAATTTAAGTCAAAACTTACATTTAAACTTCAAGTTTTCTGAATCTCTGTTTAAGAATCTTACATCTTAAGCTTGAAACAAGTTAATCAATGTCAAAAAGTCTATTAAAAAGATGAAGAAATTAACTGAGCATTTACGTGATGAGATGCTTATAGCTTAGATCATTTATGAATTCAATGTTAATTTCTTTCATCATTTTTGTTTTAAATACTTCATCAAAGATGAAGTTTAACTAAATGCTTGCAATCTCAGCATTGCTCATCTCACTATCAAGTTAAATGATCATAATGTTGATTTCTTCAAGATTAAACATGTCTTCAAGAATAATTCTTTAATCATTGAGTTAAATTTTTCAATATTCATGAAGATTCATTCAATCTTTCATGTCATTCTTTTGAATTATATCATAAGTGATCTTCTTTTGAGTCAACATCAGAAATCTCAAGAACTCATTATCATTAAAAATAATGAGAGATTCTGATATGTAAACAGCATACTAAACTTCAAGCGTGATAAATATTATAATTCATCTCTGCTCAAGTATTATGTTAATTGAAAAGATCACTTTTCTATTTAAAAGTCTTTCAATCTTCTGAATAATTATAAGTAAACATTTAATGAATATCATTTTATCAACTCTGTCGTTGAAGAATTACATGTACTGTCGTATGTGATGTTTCAATGTCAATATTAAGAACTTTAAGTTTAATCTTCATTATTTCAACTCAGCTCAGATCTGACTCAAATCTTGTTTAAATTTATTTCAGACATTTTGTTTAAATCTGACTCAGATGTAATTCAGATGTATTCTAGTTTCATATGTACATCATTATATTAAACTGCATTTCATCTTTTTTTTACTCATATCTGACTCAAATCTTATTTAGATTTAACTCGAACATTTTACTTAAATCTGACTCAAATGTGACTTAAATGTATTTCAATTCTCTGTGCATCATCATGTTAAAATGTGTCTTATTTTATCTTGTTTCATCTTTCAGATCTTGTCAAGATTTAACTTAAACATCTTGCTTAAATCTGACTCAGATGTGACTCAAATTTATTTCAGTTTCATTTGTACATCATCATGTTAAAATGCATTTTGTTTCATCTCATTTCATCTTTCAGATCTTGTCAAGATTTAACTTAAACATTTTGCTCAGATTTGACTTAAATATGACTCAGATCTATTTCAGTCTCATCTGTGCTTCATTACATTAAAATGCGTTCACATCAATTCTCATCTTGTTTCAATCTTCATTTTCAATTCTTTCTCATCTTATCTTGTTTCTTTTCATCATTTTGCAAAAGCTCAATCTTGAAGAGAAAAGTTATTGTCATGATGTCAGATCATCAACTTAATAATAATAATAATAATAAATTCTTACATTTTTATGACATTGATTAGATTGATTCATGAGGAAAAATCTATGCTATGTGTATTGAGTGAACAAAATTCTCTGAAATAGAAAATCGCTCGTTATTTATGCAACTGTTACACGCAGTTGAAATGATAAAGCTGAAACTATGTATCAAATTTGTTCATGATGATTGCATGTTAGAGAATGAGTGCTTTTATCACTTTGAACTGCTTTAAAAGCTTCGTTTTCATCATCATTCTTGCTGTCATCTTAAGATTCTTCATGATTGCAATGATGATTCAATAGTTTATGAAGTCAACGTCTTGAAGCATATTTAATCGAAGATGCATTCAGTTTAAGCAATACATCAGAATATGTTTGATGATCTGATGACTTTATTTGCAGTTGCATCAAGAACTATTCATGCTTGAAATGTTTTTCAAGTGCAGATAAACATTTAGTTCTATGCGTTTGATTTTAATGTAAGTTGCAAAAGTGCTTTTGATCTTCTGAAAATCATCATGCATTTTTACTAATCTCTTGAATAAATGAGATCTTTGAGCGAAAGTTGCATTAATGTTTGCAATGCGTTTTTTGTAGTTTTTTCATCTAAGATCTCATTGACTCTTGTGAAACTGTGCAATTGCATGTTCATTCATTGAAATCAACATTGAGAAATTAAGTCATTTGCATCTAAACTGTATCTTTGCTTTTTCATGAATTGAATCATTCAAAAACATCATCTTTTTAAAAGTTGAAAAGCAAGAAATGAGCTGATTAGTTTCTATCAAATGAGCATGTATGATCTCATATGCTCGCTGAGTCTTTCGCATTCTGTCATTGACTTGACTGCATAATGTAGTCTGATTCTGTAGCTTGTTTAGATGAACATGAAGCGAAAGCATATATGTTTCAACTTTCAGCATTTCAATGTTTACTTTTTGAAAAATGTTTATCACATGATGTAATGCTTGATTTTGAAAAGCTTCTAGTCATCATTCTATGCTTAAAAATTCTTCTTTTTTATCGCGTTGATGTTATATTAATGCTTCAAACGTTATTCTTGATCTCACTACTGCTAAGTATATTTGTCTCATCTTTGCAAATGTAACTTCTTAAGTAAAAACTTCAAGTCAGCTAAACATCAGCATTTTGATGACGTGATCTGCTTCTATTTGACGAAGATGCAAATCTCATTGTAGTTTCATGTTCAGTTGTACTTCAAGAATTTATATGTTTAACTTCAACTTTATTACCAAGTTTTTAATACATAAATTGATCATCATGTTGAATCTTTTTGACTTTCATGTAAAATGTGTAAATTTGTACTTTTTTGAAGCGAATGTGACGTCATGTGTTCAAGCTCACATCATACAGACGACGTGTGCTTTGCTTAATATTTCGCAGATTGATTCTGTGAATCTATCGTAGATCAGAATATTGATATCATTTACAAAGTTAAATACTTCGATTTTAATTTCTAATGCTTTGCACTTTTCAATTAAACTTGCGTTAAAGAATAGAAAAAGAATCAATGAGATGAGAAATCTCTGTGATATGTCAGCATTTATTCATTGCATCACGCTGATTTATTCATTGAACATCAGTAATGACTTTCTATCTTTCAGAAAGCTACGAGTTCAATTGATTATATAGTTCAATGTTCTTCTCATTCTCAGAGTATGCAGAAATCTGATGTGCAAGACATGATCAAACACTTCAATGATGTTTAAACTAAGCATGAAGATCACGTACTTGATTTTGCAGTCTCATACTGCGTGTACTTGATTTACTAGTAAATTTAGCGCTGAGATCATGAATCACTTGCGTCTCGTTCTCATTTGAGCGTTCAAAAGCATGAAATAAGTCTCAACAATGTTACTTAATCTTTTAATCATGATTGATTTCAATGTTTTACTCATGATGTTAAGCAGAGCAATGAATCAATACATTTTCAAATCAATGTAATCACTCTTCTTTGATTTGCATAGTACTATTATCTGAGTCTTTTTAAACTGCTTTGAGTGATATTTGTGAGTTACACATGCATTAAACAAACTGATTAGTATTAAAGTCAATTTTATTAAGCTCACTTAAAGAGCTTTATTTGAAATTTCAAATGCGTCTGATGCTTTGTTGACTTTTACTCATTGTATCATTTATCTCATCTTGTTTTGCAATAAGACTGAATTGAATGACATTGTCAGCAATATAAATGATCTTAAAATGTTACTGATGTTTGTTTGAAAAGATGATGAAAAGAATTTCTTTTATAACATCTTCATTTGTTCTTTAAATGATTCTGTCATGTGATTGAAATCATTGCTCTTTAATGAAGAAAACTGTGAAAGTTTTTTGAGTAGCTGACTTTCGATTCTGACTTATTTTGCGAAGCATTAAATTAATTTTGATTCATTGCTTCATTCATGTATTTAAAATTTAAAATGTAAATGTTTTATTTCTTTAATAATCTGATTTTTGTGATCGTTGTATTTCAGATAATCATTTCATGTTTCTAAAGTACTTTGCATTTTTCATATGATTTATAATCATCATGATTTTATCATAACTTTCAAGCAGTTCTGATTTCAAAAGTCTCATGCTTGATTCAATGACTTTGCTTAAGAAGTAAATTTCTTAATAACTTCTTGTAATGCATGAGTGATTTCAACTACTCTGTCATTTATTGCTGTCTTGTTGTTCAAAGAATGATCGATAAGAAGATGTATTCTTAAATAAGCGTTTAATGCTTTGATGTTCATTTTCTTTCATAGTTGACGAGTCGTAAGCTGCATAAAGAATGTGCGTAAACATAACTTCATGACAATCAAAAGATGATCAGATTCTTGATGCAGATCAGTTCTCATCTTGTATTTATGTATCATAAACTGTATTTTTTCATTGTCAAACGCTAAATTTATTGTTGTGAGCTGATTGTAAGTCTTTCTAGTAATTATGTTTAACTCAAGCAGTAACTTTAATCTTGCATTTATAATGATGTTTAGTAAAGCATCTTCTATCTTCTCAATGTGAATGATGCATGTTGAAGTCTTTTACAATCAGTTATTTGCAATCATCTTTAATTAGTTTGTTCAAACGAGAAATAGCAAATGATTCTTTTGTGAAGATGATGAACAGCGAGCATAAGTTATAAACGTTTATGACTCATAGTATCAGTGTTTCATTGTCTGAGCTGCTAGTTAGCAGCTTGATTAAACAAATGTTCAATTCAATAGTTTTCACTGTTCATTAATTGAGTTTTAAATATTTATTGACGTAAATGCATATTTTTATCTGAGATGATGAATCTTTTATTAAATGAAAGAAGCTGTGAGTTAAGTTAAATGTTTGTAAAACGTTGATGTTGCAACTCTGTTTCTGAATGATTATTATGTTGAATTTGCGAATCTTTCTGTTTATCAAGAATGATTTCTGAATTTTTAGTAATTTTCTGATATTATATTGTAGAATTTGCAGAAAGAATTGTTTTGTCATAAAAATATCTGTAGCTGCTGTTGACTCTGCACTGAGACAACTTTTTGTATGCTTTCAATCACTAAGAATCTTTTGCATTTTTTTATTTAACATTTTTATGTCTGTTTAAACATCATGTTTTCTGAGTCATTAATCATGCATGAAGAGCAATTGACTCATCTCTTCTTGACTTTCATTACTTGTCATGTTGACTTGTTGACATCTCGACTGCTTGTCATCATCAAGACATTCATTGAATTCAATGAGTTCATTGAATTCAAGAGATTCATTGAATTTAAGAAGTTCAAAGAGAAAGAAGAGAGTAAGCAATTATATTTCAATACTTCAGAATATCTGATTAATTTATTTTGAAAGATTTCTTCTGATTACTTTATCTGTAGTTTTCACTTGAGACATGAGCATCTTCAAAGTTCATGATTATCATTGCAGTTCACGCATCATTTTTTATTCATTCATACAACTCATCTTTCAATGTGATGTTTATCTGTGCATTTGAAGCAGCATTCTTCATTTTTGCAAGATTTAATCACATAATTAAAATCAAAGCACTTGTAGCACTGTGTAATACAACAGTTCTTTTCAAACAATTTGCATAAGCATTCTTGATATGAATCTAGCATGCTTATGTTCAATAGTTGATTTGTCATCGTTTTGATTGCAATCTTTATGATGAGTGATGAGTGAATCTTCTCATTCTCAACTATCTTTTTGAGTCAAGCTATTCTCAGCATCTTTAAATTTTCATGAAGTCTTGCATTGTCTTTCATCAATCTTTTGATGACTGTCTTCTGATTGCTTATGTTTAATGTAATGTGTACATCATATGTCAGTATCACAAAGCTTTGATACATTACATGCGCTGAGTCTGTAATTCTCTTCACTCATTTCTGAGACTTTTTCAGAGCTGCTTAAGCTTTTGAGCTTACTGCATGCAGTGCAACATCTTTGCTTTTAAGCTTGCAAATCAACATAATTAAATATTATTGCATCATCAACATGTTTTCAATTTTCTGAAAGATTTGATCAATTAACTTCTTTTGTATCTTTTTCATCTTTTTTCTTTTCACTATTTTCACTAGAACTTTGCATCTTTTGCAAAGTGATGATAAATTATCTCTGAATCATTGCTTTTTCATCATTGTTTCTTCTTTTACTACATTGACTTATGATGATGTTTTAAATGTGAAACGCGTATTTTCTTACATTTGTAGCTGTTTATTGAGAAGTTGAATGAATGTCTTCAACTTTTGTACATTCTTCACGATAAACACATCTTGATTCTCTTTCTTTTCAATCTTTTTTTCTGAAACATTTCAAAAATGTCAAATCAGCTTTAAAATCACTTTCTTTCATGAATGATCTTTGCTTTTCTCTTTTTCTAACGTTGATGTTTATGTTAGCAAATCAATGATGCTGATAACATTTATCTCATCATTGCATAAGCATTTAGACTTCACGTCGCTGTCTCTCTGTGATGAGTCAACGTTGCTTGCAATCATTTTTGAATCAGCATTATTACTGTTCATGCAATTCATCATCATTTATTCGTTTACTTGATTCTTACTCTCTCATTTGTAATGCTCTTTTCAAAAATTTATTTTACGTGCATTATGATTGTTTTTGATCATCAACTTAATTTAAAACATAAATTATCAATATTTTAAATAATTTTGATTCATTGAATCTGTTTTGCAATTCAATAAATCAAGTCATTAATTTAATCATTATTATCTTAATTTAGTCTCAATAATTCTGTTTCAATCATCTCAGTCATATGCATGAACTTCTGCAATCTTAAGTCAATAAAACTATTGTTTAGTCTTGATTTTGCTCAATTCATGTATATAAAAGTTGAGTTTTCATTCTTTTCTTTCACTTTTTATCTTTCATCTTGTACATTATTTGATGTATTGTCTTGTATTTAAATTCTATCAGAGTAATAATAATATCAGTCTTTTATATTAATAGTATCTTTAGTTTAACTTAATCTTTGACAGCATTTCACATCTTGATTGACTCACTTTGATTGATTGTTGATTTCAGAAAAATAAACTGTTAATAAATTAGCTGTGATTCTTAATCACTTGCAAAAACTTTGTCATATTATTAATATGAATTGAAAGTTTCTGTTTTTTTTTAATTCTTACTCGATTCAACACTCATTATGAGTCTATGCAAGATTTTATATACTGTAGCGAGCGCTGCGCTAGCGCAGCGCTCTTTTTGCATCAAAAAATCGCTTCTTTCTGCGCTTTATACTGTAACTGTTCTCAATGCAAGAACTTTATGAATCTGTTTCTCTTCTATTTTCTCTCTCTTTCATTTGATTCTTTAATGATGTCACAGCTTGAAATTGATTCAGTATGCTCATTGAAAGTATCATTTGAATGATCATCATTGTTGCGCTCAAGAACTTTCTCAAGTTCGTGATGTTCTTTTTTCATTGCATTGCTTTTCATTCTACTTTTCATTTGAAACATGTTAATAAAATGTGCTTAATCAACATTTGATCTTTGTTACACTTGCATGTTGTTGTAGTGACATTAAGTACTCATCTTTTATGTAGAAATTAATTGAAGTCAATTTTTCTTATGCGTAGCTGCATCAATAATGCGCTGTGAGACTTCACATGATTCTTGTGCAGTCACAGATGTTGATGTATCATCTCTGATGTTAAATATTGAAAATGAGCTGCGTTGAATTTCTCTTTTCAGACTACTCTTCATGTTTGTCTGATCTGTTTCTGTATGAGCGTCAGTCTCATCATCACTTCAATGTGCTAACACTCAATCAGTGATAAAGACAAATTATGTACATCATCAGTCATTTTGTTCATCGCTTCATTTTTGAGTACTTTTGCATGTCTCATCACTTAATGTAGCTTCAGCATAACTTTTTAAAATCAAATACTTTCATGCGTGATTTGAACTCATTGCAGATGTGTCTGATCTTTTGTTGATATTATAACTTTCACTGTTTTCAGAAAAGTCTGACTATCACTGTATACTTTGTATATCTTTTCATGACACTCTTGATTCTTTGTCACTACTTCTGCAAAATGTTTCACTCTTGCAATCAATTCTTTCAGTTCTTCATGATGAGTGATGATTAAAGTCAATTCTCTCAATCTTTTATTTAACTCTCAGTTAATTCTCATCGTAATTGTCATAACATTCTTTCTACTGTCATTATCATTTAAGTAAACTCTTTGCTTCAATGTAAATGTGTCAAAACAATGTTGACTTATTGACATTTTCTTGTTTACAACTATAACTATTCTCGATGACTCTGATCAAAGAATCATCATGTAAAGATAACTTTACTTCATCTTCATCTGTTCAAGTGTTTCTTTCATTCACTTTCGCTTCAGCTGCAGAAACATCTTGCACAACTTTGATTTTTGATTTCTTTTAAGTATCAAGTCGTTGTGAATTCAACGCATCATCATCTCAATAACTTCATTTGATTTTTGAAAGTTCATGTTCATTATTGACTTTTATATCAGCTTTCGTAGATGAATATCTATCGACGCTGTGTTTGTTTCTATCTGTAAAGTCTTTGTTAATGTTGCATGATAAATGTTGATGATTTGTTGCAATGCTCTTTCTTGTACTGATCTCAGCTTGATGTTTAAATCTTTTCAATGACTCTTCATTCTTTGTGATATGTATCATATGATGACTTCGTGACTAAGCAGAGAACGCATCATCATGAAGTATATTTGCTTTCTTGTCATCATTAATGAGTCTCAAGTAAACTCAATGATTGTCTGTATGATCTTTTGTCTAATTACTAGTTTTGCTTTGACATGATGTATGTAAGTCACTCATCTCAGCTTGAAGTTCAGTTGAACTCTTAAAACTCTGATATCTAATTTCGAGTCAATCTGATGTTTTGTCAGAGAGTTTCTGTTTAAAACAATAGAACTGAGTAAATCATGAAGTCAATAAACGTTTTATAGCATGATTTAAATCATTTCTTCAACTGAAATGTCATCATCTTTTCAATGATAGAAGACATAATGATGTTTCTTGATGAAATAACATATAATTATGCAAATGATGTTGTATTCTTCTGATAGAAATAACTCAGTAATGAAGTTCATAATTATATTTTTTCAGCATTTCTGTAAAATCAAGAAAGAATGATAAAGTTCATTAATGCTATCTTTAAATGTCTTACTTTGTTGATAAGCATGATGATTTTAAATGTATCATTTAATTATGACTTGATGATCTGATCAATAATAGAAGCGCTGAAGTAAATTAATCATTCTTTTATTATCAAGATGAAAGATAAATGATTGATCATGAATTTTCTGCAGTAATTTCATATGTATATTCTCAAAGACTCACAGTAAGTCTTTTTTAAATAAAACGTTATCAATGATCTTGCAGTTCTTTAGTTTAGTGCTAAGAAATTTGAGCTTGTTCTCGCTTATAACTTGTTTATATTTATTGCAAAGCTTATTCATTTAATTGACAATATGTATTCATTGATAGAAATTAACTTCTGATTTGATAAATAGAACATTTACTTTATCAAGAGTCAAAATAGTCTGATAGTGATTTTCAATGCACTGAGCTGATTCAAAGATGTTTATTATGAGCATTCTGATTAAAGCATCAACTTTAGTATTTATTTTATTTGATCAAAAAATGATCTGAAAATTAAACTTGAATAAAATGTTTAAATAGTTAACTTAACGTTGAGTTAACTGTTTATTTTTCATGAAAATCTTTAAAGCTTAATGATTAATGAATATCTGAATGAGTAATTCAGTGCACTCAAGCTTAAGTCTTCAATGTTTGAAACATTGAATAATGATCAACAATTTCTTGTCATAAATGTGATAATTGCATTCAGTGAGAATCATGCTTTTGCTGTAGAAAACTATCAAGTGAAGCACACTTTCATCATTATACTGAGATAGTATTTCATCTTTTACATAGTTTGAAGCATTGATTTTCAAAATAGTCTGTTGTTTAAAATCAAAATGTCATAGTACAAGAATTAAGCTGACTTGTTTCTTTAAATTGTAAAAAGCTTGATCATAAACTTTATTTCAAACAAAAGACATGTTTTTTCTAGTCAGCTGAGTAAATGATTTAACTAGCTTCAAGAAGTTCTTAATGAAATGATAATAAAAGTTAATAAATCTTATGAAGCTTTAAACTTCTTTTAAATTAATTGAAGTAGTTCAGTTGACTATGACTTTCACTTTGATAAAGTTCATATAAAGATCTTGTTCTGATACTATGACTTTTAAGAAGATGATTTCTTCTACATTGAATTTGCACTTTTGAATATTTATCTGTAGATCAGCTTCTCATAAGCAATTTAATATCATTTTGACATGTTGTTTATGTTCTCATTGAGTTTTGCTGTAAATCAGAATGTCGTTTAGATAAACTTGACAAAAGTCATTTAGAAAGTCTCATAAAACATCATTTATATACTGTTGAAACAAGATGAAGACATTGATAAGTTTGAATGAAAGCACTTTTAATTTATACACTTCTAAAGCAATAATAAAAGTAGTGTAGTTCTTACTATCAGAATGCATTCACAGTTTGTTGAACATCAAAATGATGTTTAATTGAGTCAGATGCTTGCAATCAACTATTTTGTTAATTATCTCATCTATCAGAGATAAAGAATAGCGATTTCTCTTGATAATAGCATTGAGCTTTCAATAGTCAACGCAGAATCATAAATCTTTATTTGCTTTTAAAATAAACAGAACGAGTGAGAAATATGAAGCTTTGCTAAAACTTATAAATTCTTTGAAAAGATTCTTGTAAAGAGACATTCAATATGCTCGACAGTAAGATGATGTTGAATCACTAGTAAGCTTTATCTTATGATCATATGAATGATGAGACAATAGTTTGTCTGCTTAAGCTTGATCAAAGACATTTAAAAAGTTCTGATATTTTAATGATAGCTTGACTTTAATATCTTCTAGATTCTGAGTCATTTCATTAATTGAAAAGACGTTTAAAACATTTAACTTGCATTGAGTATTGTAAATGATTTCTCTATTAATGTCTTCAATGAACATAGCAAAAATCTCAGTTTTGTTCTTCTTGAAATAATTTAACAAAGTCTGAAAGAAAGCTGCATTTATGCTGTAAATTGAAAATGATTCTTTCTGAATGATAAAAGCTGAGTGCTTGAGCATCTTGAGTAATTTACTGTGAACTGCAAAAGAAATTGAAGTTGATTGAAATCAACTTGAGTACTAGAGTTTAGACTGATCATCAAGTTGAGTTTCAAGTTAATATTTTGAATTCGACTCAATTTAAAGTTAAGTTGCTCATATTTTCAACTCAACTAGAAATCGAGTCAACTCAACTCAACTCATCAAGAACTCAAACTTGACTTCAAGAGCATTAAGAATAGAAACATAAAACAACATGTTTACTTGTTCTTTGCATTATCTTTTCGCATTACTTATTGCATTATTTATATATTGCATTAGCTTTTTGCATTACTTATTACATCGTTTATATACTATCTTCAAGCTATTAACAACTATTGTTGTTAATACAAACTATTTTATAAAATGTTTAGTTTATTGACAACTTTCAATCTATCTGACGAAAGCATTTTGCATAGTTCATCTTCAAATAGTCTTTATTTTGAAGACTTTGCAAGTTAAGTTCAATGATTTATAAATTTTTTACATTATTCTGAAAAGATGAAGATTAAACAAGAAGCAATTGACAAAATTCAGCAGAATTTTTCACAGCTCAAGCTAAGAAAGAATAGCGAGTATGTTCAATGAACTTTGAATACAGATAGCTCTTTTCTACAATGATGATCTCAAATCTCTGTTGTTGAAAGTATTTAAAACAAGATTCAAAAAAAGATAAATAATTCACTTTAATTTAAAAAGACTACAGATGATAATCAATTTGATATATGAAATCACTTTATACAATTGACTTCAATTGTTGAAGAATTGTCTAAAATCTCATGCAAAATCTGCAATAAAATTATGAATCATTCTACAGCTTTTGATAACTTCAGCACATTTGCTATGAAAAAGCATTTTGAATCAGACTTTTGTGCAGCGACAAAGTGAAAATGCAAACACTTGCAATCATAAGTTGAACTGACTTTCAAATGAGTAAGTCATATCTGATAATGCAAATTGATAATGCAAAATTGACAAATTATTAGAAGAAAAGTTATATCAAGTTAATCTCTGTCTTTAATCAATAAACTGATCACGTTGAGTCAAGTACTTGAGTTCAAGTTGAGTACTTGACTCGTCAAGACTTGATTCAAGTCAGAATTCTTAATCTAAGTATTTGAGTTAAGTTGAGATGTTCAACTCAAGTATTTAAGTCGAATCAGAGAGTTGAAATTGAGTATCGACTCAAAATTTCCGACTCGACCCGTCAAGACATGAAGATAAATAGATAGATATTCTATTATGACTTTCTATTATAACTCTTTATCATGACTTTCTATCAAATAATCTTCATGTTTTTCTATCATAGCTCTTCTTCATGACTTCTCTTCATGATTTCTCGTCATGACTCTCTATCATAGCTTTCTATCATAGCTCTCTACCAAAGCTCTCTATCAAACAACCTTCATGTTTCCCTTCATGTTTCTCTTTATGTTTCCCTTTATGACTTTCTATCAAAAAGATAATGCAAAAAGATAATGCAAAGGCGAAGAATTGAAAAAATTTCTATATTTAACTCTCTTGACATTATATTTGATTTCTTGACGAGTTGAGTTGAAAACTCAAATCAAGTATCGACTTGAAATCAATATCAGGTCGAATCAGAATGTTGAAACTGAGTATTCAAGTTGAGTCAGAAGATTGATATCGAGTACTTGAGTTGAATCAGAAGATTGATATCAAAACTCAACTCAACGATCAGTCTATTAATCAAGAGAATTGAGAAAATCAATTATGCAAAATCTTTGTTGACTTAAATTTATTCTTTTGAATCATTGATAATGAGCAATTTTGAAAGCTGCTACAAATGCTTCATTCAGATTTGCAAATTGCATATTGCATAAAGATGACAATCATAATTTTCTCATACTATAAAAAGATTTGTAATAAGATTAGATTAAATCTTACAGAGTTACAACGTGTCTTTATTGCTTTGAATGCATGATTTAGTTCTTAAAGAGTAACATACTTAAGAATGTTAATATACTGAATTGATGTTGAATTTCAATTTCGTGAACATTTTATTGAATTTACATCTTTCAATATTAAGCATATCGATCATCAATTGATGATGAAGCTAATGAAAATTCTGAAGAACTACGTTATTAAGAACAAGCTTTTCGAAATTGTTACTGATAATGCAAGCAATAATAGTATCTTGAAAGAGAAACTTGAAAAAATCATGAATCATCATAAGTTTTGATAAAACAGAACACAGAATTTCATTAATTGCTTGATTTACATCATCAATCTTATAACTCAAGATTTTATTCAAGCTCTTGAATTAAAGATAATAACTGATAATGTTATTGCTCAATTAAAGAATGAGCATGTTATAATCTTAATCTATTCTCGACTTTATTCTCGATTTATTCTCAATCTATTCTCAACTCTATTCTCAATTTATTCTTGATTTATTCTCGATTCTATTCTTGATCTCAACTATCTCTAATTGAGTTTAGTGAGCATTCAAGCTAAAGATGATATCATCGAGTTTCTGCGTCATCTGTGTAAGGCGTCAACCCTTTCGAGCCTAGCGCAGAGATCAGAAACACATATATAAGCTGCAAGTTCTTTTCTGTAGATACTTTTCTTTCTTAGCATTTATCTACTAGTTAAATGATACTCATATGACTTGCTTTATACTGACTTCTAACATTAAATAAATGCTTTATCAACTACTCTGCTATCAACGTGTAAATGATATGAAATAATCTACTTCTTTTATTCAGAAAATTCGCAAGAAATTCTTTGAATTTGCACTCATTTGTTTATCAGAAAATTCATAAGAACTTCTTTGAATTTATATTTATCATCACATACACAGATATCATGACATGTGACTTTAAGTCAGTCAAGTCATGATCAGCTTGATTGCTTAGAAGCATTGTAAATAGACGAGTTTTCATGCTATTTATCGATGTTTCAAATGAAGTCAAGAAAGTTAAGATCTTATAAAACATAAAGAACAAGAATCAATTGCATCAATGAGTTGAAAGTCAGTTCAACAATGTTATCAAGATGTTGAATAATTTTAAAGTTCAATAAAACATGATTCTAAAATGCATTGAGCACTGAATCATCATGCAGATCAAGCATAACAAGAGATTAAATCAGCTAAAGATCAATTGTACATCAATTAACATTCTTAAAAAGATTAACATTTAACTATGAGAAGAGATTTTAATTTTCAAAGAGAAATGATCTCAAGTTGATCAGTCAAGAACTTAACAAAACATTGAGTCATGAGCTTCTACTGAGAATTGAACTCAATGAAAGATGTTCATTCTATTCAATGAAAATAATCATCACAAGTTCTTCAAGTTTTCAAACTTTTCTATATTCACTAATGAAGATGAATCAACATGAGACAGCTGAAGAATCAAGAATGACAACAAGCTTTAGATAAATGTTAATCATTTCAATACTGAGAATATTCATATTGTTTATGTGATATTTAGACTAGAAGATGACGCTGCTGAGCACATCTTCATCAAATGTTGTCATGACATTTCTTATTCATATACATCAACTTACGAGTTATTTGAACATCTGAAAAGAATATATAATGATCTGAATAAGAATCAAAAGTGTCATCATAAGTATAATGCTTTGAGACAAATCAACAAGTCTTTTAATGTCTTCTACTTTGAATTCATGAAACTATTCAGTTATCTCAACTACAATGATTGCATTTTGATGAATGATCTTCAGAATAAAATTAATAATTGCTTGCAGAATGCTTTATTAATTTGTCTTGAGAATTTTGTCTTGCTCATTTGTTTAAAGAACTTTCTTCAAGATGTAAATAATAGACAGCAAGTCAATTATCAGCTACGCAGCGAGCGATGAATCATTGAACTCACTGCAGTATCTGACAAACACGTTACTTTCTCATTAGCACTGTCAATCTTTGTAATTGATTATGTTAAACTCATCATCTTTTCTATCTTTGAATCTGATCAAGCGAGAATGCTCATCATTTGCTATACATGCAAGATCTCAAATCACTTATTCAAGAACTGTTCTTAGTTAAACAAGATCAGCACTTCAACATCTCATGCTTTCACTTCTCACTTACATGAAATCATCATTTTTAAGAATAGAAAGAATGAGAAAATGTTTATTAAGAATAACGAGACAAAAAACTAGTGACTTTCATTAAAGACGCGATGAAAGATGTGTTAATTTCTTCAATGATGAGCATGTTAAATGATTTTTTTGCTTCTAAATCTTTAACTATTAAATATATACTTTCTAGCAATAAAATTAATTACTCATTAAAGTCATTGATTGACACTGAAGCTGCTAACTATTCATTCATTGATGAAGTGATTGTGCAAATTGTTTATGATCAGTTGCAAATTAAGTTCTTGACTTTGATCAAAGCAAAGTCAATACAAGAATTCAATGATTATTATGCAAAAAAACTCATTACTCATGTCATTTATTTGAATCTAATGATTCAAGATCATACAGTAGACATTGTTTTTATGTTAATCACTTAATTAAAATAACATCAAATGATTCTAGAAAAAACATGAATGAACAAAACAGATCTAGTCATAAATATGTGAATCAACTTTCTTCAATTTTCAAATTTCAATTCTTGCTCAACTGTTCTTTTTCTAAGCGAGAAAACAATGATAAAACAGAAGAGCTTGACTTTTACTTATATACTAAAGAGATTTTTATCTTTTGTTATCACTCAACTCAGCGAGAAATCATTCTCATTCAATAAGATTGAAGAATCATCAAGATCAGTTAAACAGTTAAAATTGCATGACGTGACTTTAATTAACGTTAAAGATTTCAAACAGTTCTCAGATTCAATGAACATTGCAATGATAAAGACTGTAACTTATAGAATTCTGATCAGACAATCAGATGTAAACATCTTTGTCATTATTATCTTGAAAATTGATCGACTCATAAGTACAATCAAGAATAAGCTTGAAAGTATGAATCTGCATGAATTCTCTCACGTCAAGACTCTCAAGCAAGTCAAAGTCAAGCTTCTTTTCAAGTATCATGACTATCTAAACATCTTTGATCGAGCGATAATCAATCAGCTGTCATCTCATCGTCTTTATGATCATAAAATTGAGTTGATCGATGAGAAAAAATCTTCTTAAAGCAGACTTTATAAAATGTTCAACTACAAACTTCAAAAGATAAAAGAGTATCTGATTGAACATCTGAACAAAGAATTTATTTTCTCAAGCTTCGTTCTCTACATCTTGTTCATCTTGTTTGTCAAAAAGAAAGATGATAGCTTGCGTTTCTGCGTAGATTATAGAAAGCTTAATGCTTTGATCAAACGAAATCATTATTCTTTATCATTGATAGATGAGACTTTCACTCATATACAAGAAAGCAAGTATCTGATTTGATTAAACATAATTGTCATGTTCAACAAACTACGCATGCACTTGAACAGCAAGAATTTGACTATCTTCATTATTTTTTTCAACTTATATAAATATCATGTAATGCTCTTCAATTTAATCAATGAATTTGCTTTCTATCAGCACTATATGAATGACGTGTTGTTTGAATATTTACATTAGTTTTGTCAGATTTATCTAAATGATATTATCATTTACAGCAAGACTCTGAAAGAGCACAAGCGACATGTATGATTGATCTTGCAGAGACTATGAGAGACTGATCTACAGATAAATATAAACAAATGCAAGTTTCATATGTAAGAAATCATTTTTCTAGAACTATTGATATTTATCAAGAAACTAAAGATGAATTCTTGAAAGATACAGATGATCATTCAATGATTTATTCTCATCAATTTCTGCAATTTCTATCAACGCTTTATCAAGAACTTCTCGAAGATTGTTCATTTCATGATTCAACTTACTCAAAAGAAGATTATATTTAAACGAAATCAGATTTATCAAATGATGTTTAATCATATAAAGAAGCACATAATCAAGACTTTAATACTTCGTCATTTTAATCAAACTTACAAGACAATTCTTGAAATTAACTCATTCAACTACGTCAATGATGAAGTTTTGTCTCAGTATGATAATAAGAAAACATTACATTTTATTGTCTTTTATAGCAAGAATCTGTCTTTCGCTGAATGCAACTGTGAGTAGCTTGAGAAACGCGCAGTCACACTAAAGAATATGCGCGTAGATAATATGATTAAATTTGATAGTAACTTAGTAATATTTATTTATATAGAAAGTTAATACTAGACTATGAAATATAGAAGTGAACTCTTTTCTATATACTCAGAAGACTAAGTCTGAGCATCATCGATGAGACTTTAAGCATTGTCGATGAGTCAAGCAAGATTACATGCGAAGTTTCTTGAGATTGTATGTGACTTGAACTCTTATCGTCGATGAAACGTTAAGATTTGTATGTGACTTGAATTCTTGTAGACTCAAAGCTTCTGAGAATCGACGATAGAGATTCTTGTAAACTCAGTGTCTTTGAGAATCAACAGTAAAGTTTCTTGTAAACTCAGTGCTTCAATTCTCATAGACTCAGATTCTTATCTGAAAGCTCAATGATAGCGTTTAAAGAATAATTCTCATGTTTATTCTTTATTTTCTGAAGAACTCTGATCTTCATAGACCTAAGTTTTGACATCACAACTTCATCAATTATCTTTTGCAGAAGATGCAATCATAATCTTCTTCTTTTCACTTATCTTGAGATTCATGTTAAGACGTAAGACGAGCAAATTCAGAGCGAGCAGATTGATTCATAAATATATCATGTCAGTTATAAAACTGTGATTAAATGATATCAAAACGCAGTAGAATATACAGAATAGTGAAACGCATTAAATGCATTGCAAGCAATGTCATTAGCTGTCATTGCTTCTTTCAGCTGCAGCTTCTGTACATTAAATGATTCAGACTTACGTGTATTGTTTAAATGATCTTTCACATGCGTTGCTGTTATAAGCTTTTTTCTCAGTTTCATTTGATTGATCATAAAGATCATAATAGTGATCACATCATCATCTTCTGATGCAGTCTTGAATATTATTTTAAGTCAAAAAAACTCATTTAATGTTTGAATGCATATATTCAAAATCTAAGAATTCAAACATAAGTGTTTAATGAATGCATTGAATAAGTTTACTCATTGCAATGCATGTGACATCTTTCTTTGCACATCAGACACAGCATCAATACATCACTTTTTTATAAAACTTGATGTCACAACTTTGCATCATCTCTTTATTATGAAATCTATGTATATATTTGATGCACATTACTCACTTCAAAATCTTGAAAGCATTAGCACTTCTTTTGTTAATTCTCATCAAGAGAAGCTGAAAAAAATTAGTAATGATATTTAAATGCTGAGTACATGACTTACTGTTCTTTTATTACTAGAAGTTCAAGATGAATTAAGCAAGAACTTTAATGCTGAGAAAGTGTCAGAACTCATTTTGTCGCTCATCTCTTCATCAGAAACATCAAGATCATTCTTAGAATTCATGAATATAATAAGTTTTGAAACAGAAAATGATGTTGCATGATCATGAAAACATTAAGAAACAGACTTCTTAATGATGATCTGCAATTGTTAGATTGCAGTCTCAATCAAAGAAATTCAGAATAAGCATTGCATATCTTGCTTACATCATCAGCTTTGTTATCAACTTTGTTGATCTTTCATCTTTTGAAATCATTGAAAATCGAGTGCATGTCATTTTAATACTTGAAACAGAATTTTTTCAAGTAAATACTAATGTAATTATCTATATAAACAATTCTTTATCAAAGTTGTGAAAAAGAACTCTGATACAGAATGAAGATGAGATGAAAAGAAGATGAAGATTGAAAGAAACTGAAAGAGTGATAAATAAAACAACAATTATTATTCACTCTTGTTTACACTTTATTGTTTCAACAACACAATTTAATCAAAGAATGAACAATGTTTATGCATTATTTACACATTATTACTGTCATTTACGTCAACTATACATCACATATACTATTTATAATGTTATCTACACGCATTATAATTGAAGATGAATTATTATTCAATCAAAAGTTTCTCTTTTTCTTGTTTTCTCACAGAGATTTGAAGGTTTTTATCGAGAGCTTCTAGAGTGAAATCATGAGTACACATCATCATTTATCAGAGTAAACAAAGACATTAATTATTGAGATTGAGAATGAACTCACTTAGAAAAGAAGACAATTATCATGATGAATTAACACATAGAAATTAGATTAAAGATTAAAATCAGAGACTGAATTGAAGATCAGATCTGAGTTAGCTTTAAGACTCTGTAACTTTGTCAAGATATCATTTAAATCACGTTATATCTTCGACTTAATATATCATGAGTTATGTCATGTTTAACTTGACAATGCTTGACAAACTCTTTATAGTTAATTGATCTTCTCAAGTTATTGAAAGCTTCTTAATAATTAGCTCTATCATAATATATACTCATTTTATGCCTGTTTAAAATATCACATTGTCATATCATTTTTATAAACTTCGTTTATTTCTTTAGTAAATCTGATTATCACATATTCTTTGATTCTTATAGATTGAGATTTCAACAGTAACATTTATATTTATTCTCTTAAATCTGAGTTCTGAGTTTTAACAATAACATATTCTTTATTTTTTGATTCTTATAGATCTGAGTTTCAATAGTAACATTCATGTTTATTCTTTGATGAATTATAATTCTTGTAAATCTGAGTTCTGACACTTTGCTGAGTATAAATTGATCATTAAGTTGAGTTTCAAGTTAACATTTTAAATTCAATTCAATTCAAAGTTGAATTACTCACATTTTCAACTTAATTTAAGTCAAATTGAGCATATTTTCAACTTGACATGACTTGACTCGACTAGAAATTGAGTCAATTTAACTCAACTCATCAAGAACTTAAGCTTGACATTAAGAAAGTTAAATATAGAATTTTTTTTGCTTTTTTGCATTATCTTTTTGCATTATCTTTTTGCATTTGATAAAGAGTTATGATGAGAAACATGAAGACTGTTTAATAGAAAGATTTGATAGAAAGTCATGATGAGAAACATGAAGACTGTTTGATAGAAAGATTTGATAGAAAGTCATGACAAGAAACATGAAGACTGTTTGATAAAAAGATTTGATAGAAAGTCATGACAAGAAACATGAAGATCGTTTGATAGAAAGATTTGATAGAAAGTCATGACAAGAAACATGAAGATTGTTTGATAGAAAGATTTGATAGAAAGTCATGATAAGAAACATGAAGACTGTTTGATAGAAAGATTTGATAGAAAGTCATGATAAGAAACATGAAGACTGTTTGATAGAAAGATTTGATAGAAAGTCATGACAAGAAACATGAAGATTGTTTGATAGAAAGATTTGATAGAAAGTCATGATAAGAAACATGAAGACTGTTTGATAGAAAGATTTGATAGAAAGTCATGACAAGAAACATGAAGATTGTTTGATAGAAAGATTTGATAGAAAGTCATGATAAGAAACATGAAGACTGTTTGATAGAAAGATTTAATAAAAAGTCATGACAAAGAATCATGAAGATTGTTCAATTAAATTATTTACATTTATTTATTTACTTCTTGTTGAATTAAGTTGAATTGTCGAGTTCAATTGTCGAGTTCAGCTTTTCAACTCAACTTGAGTTCTCAAATTCAACTTTTCAATCTAACATGACTTGAATTCAAAAGTCTTTCAACTTAACTTGATACTTTTCAAATCAAGTACTTGACTTGAACTTAAGTACTCAACTTGATGCAATTAATCTAACTGAGTGTGATAAACTTCTTCTTCAAGTTTTCTTTTAAATACTTCTTGATCTTTTGCAGCTTATGACTCAACATGAAATATAATTAACTTTTAAAAAATTAACTTTCATCTTTTAATTCAATCTTATGATCATATAATCAATGCAAAAGCAACTGCATTATCTTTTCTTTATTGAAAATATTCAGAAAATCATGATAAACTATTGAAAGCTTCTTCTTCAGTTCACTCAATGACATAACAAAGATCACTTCATTTAGTTTCATGAAACTTTCAACTGAGCTAAGCACTTTATTGATTTCATTAATAATAATAATAATAATTTATACATTCTTATGACATTGATTAGATTGATTCATGAGAAAAATCTATGCTATGTGTGTTGAGTGAACAAAACTCTCTGAGATATAAAATCGCTCGCTGTTTATACAACTGCTACATGCAGTCAAGATGATAAAACTGAGACTTTGTATCAAATTTGTTCATGATAATTACATGTTAGAGAATAAATGTTCTTATCATTCTAAACTGCTTCAGCAGCTTCATTTTCATCATTATTCTCGCTGTTATCTTGAGACTCTTCGTGATTGAAATGATGATTCGATAGTTTGTAAAGTCAACGTCTCATAACATATTTGATCGAAGATGCATTCAATTTGAATAATGCATCAGAATATGCTTGACTGTCTGATGACTTTATTTGCAGTCGTATCAAAGACTATTCGCGCTCGATACATTTCTCAAATGCAGATAAACATTCAGTTCTATGCGTTCAATTCTGATGTGAGTTACAAGAGTGCTTTCAATCTTCTGAAAATCATCATGCATTCTTACTGACTTCTTGAATAAGTGAGATCTTTAAGCGAAAGATGCATTAATGTTTGCGATGCATTTCTTGTAGTTTTCTCATTAAAGATCTCATTGACTTTTATGAAACTGTGCAATTGCACATTCACTTGTTTGAGTTGACGTTAAGAAATTGAGTCGTCTGCATTTAAACTGTATCTTTGCTCTCTTATAAATTGAAACATTCAGAAATATCATTTTTTGAAGATTGAAAAGCGAAAGATGAGTCTATTAATTTTTATCAAATGAGCATGTATGATTTTGCATGCTCATCAAGTCTTCTGTGTTCTGTCGTTAATTTAACTGCGTAGTGTGACTTGATTCTGTAGCTTGTTCAGATGAACATGTAGCAAGAATGTATATGTTTTGACTTTCAGTGTTTCAATGTTCACTTTCTTGAAGATGTCAATCACATGATGCAACGCTTGATTCTGAAGAGTTTCTAGTCTTCATTTTGTACTCAACAATTCTTCTTCTTTATTGCGTTGATGTCATATTAATGCTTTGAACGTCATTTCTGATCTTATCATCACTGAGTATATCTGTCTTGCTTTTGCAAATGTAGCTTTTTAGATAAAGATCTTAAGTCAACTAAGCATCAGCATCTTGATAACATGATTTGCTTTTATTTAATGAAGATGCGAATCTCATTGTAGTTTCATGTTCAGTTGAATCTATTGAAAATATGTTGTATACGTTGCATGCAACATACATAGAGCATGATTTCTACGTCGACAAAATCGTGAGACGGGAAAAGTCAGTATTAGCTGATTTTTGTCGACTTTTCCTGAGTTAGCTGTTAATCTCATGTGTCAGCTAACGATCGAAATTAGCTGATTTTCTCAGTTATTAGCTGACTATTAGCTGATTTTTAGCTGGTTTAGCTGTGCACTCAGCTAATATTGATATTATCTCTTTTGTTGACTTCTTCAACATTTGCGCATTTTGCTTATTAACAATCAAATATTGAATTAATAACTAGATAGTTATTGCGCTCATATAATAGGTTAATTAATAGTTAATTTGACTATCTAAATAATAGCTATTTACACAGTTTAATATATGCGCTGGGAAAGTTAATGAGAAAGTCAATGAGAAAGTTAATGAGAAAGTTAATGAGAAAACTAATGAGGTAGAAAGTCATGTAGAATGTTCGATAGAGAGTCATGTAGAATGTTCAATAGAAAGTCATGTAAAGTGTACGATAGAGTCATATTTGATGCTCGATAGAGAACAAATTTGATTCTTGAATGCGAAGCAATTCGAAGCTTGGTAGAAAGTTATGAAGAAAGTCATGAAGAAAGTCATGAAGAGAGTCATGTAGAAAGTCATGTAGAAAGCATTGTTTGAAGCATTGTTTAACTCATGTTATGCGTTCGATCGACGCGTATTTTGAAGTATGTAGAATGTTTGATAGAGCGTTTGATAGAAAGCTCAGTAGAAAGATCAGTCGATAGCTCAGTAGAAAGATTAGTAGAAAGGTCAGTAGAAAGATCAGTAGAAAGCTCGATCAATAGCTCAGTAGAAAGATCAGTAGAAATGTCACTAGAAAGCTCGATCGATAGCTCAGTAGAAAGGTCAGTAGAAAGGTCAGTAGAAAGCTCGATCGATAGCTTAGTAGAAAGATCAGTAGAAAGATTAGTAGAAAGCTCGATCGATAGCTCAGTAGAAAGATCAGTAGAAAGATCAGTAGAAAGCTCGATCAATAGCTCAGTAGAAAGCTCAGTAGAAAGTATTGTTTGAAGCACTGTTTAACGTATGTTATGCGTTCGTTCAACGCGTATTTTGAAGCATGTAGAGAATTTGATAGAGTGTTTGATCGAAAGTTTGATATCGAGTCATGAAGAGTGCGTTCTATTGAGCTAATTAGCATTATTTCGTACGAAATAGAAAGTAGAAACTACGAAAGAAAGAAGTGAGAAGAACTAAAAACTCTGAATTCTCTGAATTTCCTAGCGTCGACCTTCGACTGAGAGCGAAAATTACTAATCACGAGAGTAACAGTACTGTTTTCAAGTCATGTAGAAAGCATTGTTTGAAGCACTGTTTAACTCGTGTTATGCGTTCATAATTTGAAGCATGTAGAGCGTTTGATAGAGCGTTTGATAGAGAATTTGATAGGGAATTTGAGTGAGCGAGTAGGTAAGCAAGTAGATGAGCGAGTAGGTGAGTGAGTAGATGAGCGAGTAGATGAGCGAGTAGATGAGCGAGTAGATGAGCGAGTAGATGAGCGAGTAGATGAGCGAGTAGATGAGCGAGTAAATGAGCGAGTAGATGAGTAGATGAGCGAGTAGGTGAGCGAGTAGATGAACGAGTAGATGAGCGAGTAGATGAGCGAGTAGATGAGCGAGTAGATGAGCGAGTAGATGAGCGAGTAGAGTGATGAGCATGTAGAATAATGAGTGAAATGATGAGCATGTAGAATGATGAGTAGAACGATGAGCATGTAGAATGACGAGTAGAATGATGAGCATGTAGATAAATATTTTAGCTGAATTAGCTGAATTAGCTGAGTTGATCGAATTTAGCTGAAATTTAGCTGATTATTAGCTGAATCAAGCCGACTTTTTCAGATTCTGTCATCGAGCAAAAAGTTAGCTGTCGAACATTTTATCAATGTATGCTGATTTTTCTCTTAAACTTGAGAGATTACTCAGAGAGTTTTCTTGTAACAGATTCACAGTTTAAGATGAACGAGATTTCTCACTGCTCAAATTTCAACAGTTTACTTCTTAAGCATGAGTTAAAGATGTTTTGTCAGCGATATGCATGCATATTGCAGTCGATTTCTTCTTTAATCACATCGACATATGCTACTGTTCTTTCAAGCTATACAGATGATATCTTTGACTAGAGATTGATTTTATCATCAAGACATTCAAGAGTCAAAGTTCAGTGAAGAAATGAGATTCTTGAGATCAACAATCATTATTATTGTATATCATGTCTTGCAGACGCTCGCTTCGCTTGTAAAATGTGCAACTCATCTGTTTTATATTATCTGTAAAGATCTTTCTTATGCAGATTGATTATGTCTTGCAAAAATGTTCATATGCTACACTTTTAATCAGACAGCGTAGTTCAATCATTCTTTATTAATTCACTTGTGTTTCTCTTCTTTTAACAAAGTCTTCTCATTAGTGTATTATTCACATATAAAATGTCTGTGTTTGAACATCTGTTAAACGATATTAACAAGATTCTCAAATATGCTTATGTTGAACTTAATGAGTCTTGTGAGTTGCTTATGTTGTAGTAATAGACACGCATTCTTAACAAATCAAACGCAAGAATGTTCTGTTTTAATTCTCATCATCACAATGATGAGATACTGAATTGAATGATTTTCATAAGTGATTTCTCTTATAGTTCTGCATTCTATTTAACTTTCTTATTTGCATGCAAATTGTTTTTGTAGCATACACATTGAGATTATTAAAGTTTACGCGATCGCGAAAACTCTGCATGTGATCAACGCACAGCACTTCATCATCATGCAGCATCTCAATATCATTTAAACTTTTGATAATCTTTAAATTCTACTGTAGCTAAACAGTAGATTCATAGTCAGCATCATATACAGCTGAGTTTCATTGCTGATCTGATTTCATTAATGATCAGAAAGAAAATCTTGATCTTTTTATTCTTAACTAAAGTTCAATATATAGTAACTTCAATTATGATAATATTAATGATCTTCTTTACTTTAATTGACTGAAAAAATCAAAGTTAATTAAGATTATCTTAAATACTTTGCTTTTGTATGAAAGCTGATTCAATGAATTGAACAAATTTAATGAATTAATTCATTGATTTTGAATTCATAAATTGCTTTAAGATGATCATTGATGTAATAATTAACTTCAGATTCTTTCATTTTATTTTACAGATTTTACTTAATTTAAATTTATAAAATGCTGATTGACTGCTTACTTTCAAAACAACAGATTTTGATGTTTTAATATTTAATGAAAATATTAATTAATCATTTGCAGAGTTTATTAAAATTTGATTTTTTTTCAATTAAAGATTTAATTTAATTTTGATTTAATTTAATTTGAATTTATACATTCTTATGAAATTGATTTAAGTTCAACTTATGAAGAAAACTATGCTATGTATATTGAATGAACAAAATTCTTTGAGAAAGAAAATCGCTCGTCAACTACATGATGATTTCACGTCATTGAAACAATGAATTTGAAATAATATTATCAATAATGAATTTATAGCTTTTATTCAGCACGTGATGCTTAAGTAAACTTTTAATGAATGTTTATACTATTTGATTATGATGCATCATCTTTGCTTTACTCTTTATTGATGATATTTTATACAAATGATGTTTCGATTTTTGATCTTTGATCATGAACGTTGAAGATGATTTCTTTGCACTCATGATGCTTATGATTGTAATGTCAAAAACTGCGTTCTCTTGCTCAATGATTATCATTCATTGAGTCAAGAAATATGTAATGAAAGAGAGATGTACATGATGAGAAGATAAAGTATGATTATATTAAATAACTTTTTTCCTTCTTTTGATTTAACTTATGTCACATAAATGTTGAATAAATTGTTGATATAAATGTGCAATTGCAATCATTTGATGCTTAGTTAATTAATAATAAAGATACATTCTGATTATTCTCATACACTTTCAATCTTTCACGTAGATAGATGTATGACTTGATGTCAAGTAAAGAAGATGAGCTTAAGTCTTTTCAGTATATCAGCGTGATTGATGAGTCACTACTTCTTCAAACACATGTAATCATGACTCTCAAACTCATCATCTGAATTAACTATTTTATCTGATATTTTTTCATCAATTACTTGATGATACTGTTGATGTAATGAAGATGTTTTAATATCAACGCAGTCAATAAGTTGTAAATTCTTCAATCACTTGTAATTACAACTCTCAAACTCTTCATCTGAGTTGTTTATTTCACTAGTAGTATCTTTTTATCTTTTATCAACATTGACATGTCATTAATCTTCTTTATAAATTAATTGTGACTATTAGAAGAAATATTGTCACGTAGATGAAAACTCTGCATGATGATTTTTCTGATCATGCAACATTTTAACATCATTTAAACTGCGTTGAATTAAGATTTCTTGACTCTTTTAACTTCTATTCAAACATAGAATAGAATTAAAAGATTCATAGTCAACATCATATATAAATAAATCTTGTTGTCAGTTTTTAATTAAAGATTTTCAATGATTATCTTATGCTGATTTAAATGAATTATTAATAAAAATATCATTTCATTCTTATATTCTTGTATCATGATTGATGTATACAAAGCATGCATGATTAATCTTCAATTGAGAATTTCATCATATGATCAAATTGACTTTGATTTTAACAGTGATATTAATTGAATATCAAAAGCATTTAAAAAAAACAATCACAACGCACGCATCACAAATTTTGAAAAAGAGCATTACAAACAAGGCAGAGTGAAAATCTAAAAGATGATTGAACAACAATGAATTGCACAAATCGCAGCAATGCTGATTCAAAGACGATTGCGAGCGACGTTGATTCGTCGCAAGAAAACAGAGACGTGAGATCGAAACACTCATTTGACGATGAAGAAAACGTTGCTAACATTATTGATCTACTAATAAAGATATCAACGTTAGAGAAAGAGAAGAGCAAAGATCATTCGTGAAAAGAGATAGCATTGAAGCTGATTCAACGTCTTCGACTTGATTCAGAAGAAAAACATCACGCGAATCAGAACGCGTTCATCGCGAAGAATGTACAGAAACTGAAGGCATCAGTTCAACTGCTTAACAAGCAGTTGCATACACAGAAAAACATGCGTCTTTCAACGAAAATCACGTCATGAGCGAACGTGACAAGAGAAGAAATAGCGACGAGAAAGCAACGTCTCAGAAGCGACTCGTCGTCACTTCGCAAGAGACGAGAAGTCATGATTAAGATAATAAACAGAAGAGAAATAGAAGAGATACAGAAGAAGTCAATCGAACAGATTCTACAGAGAATTGCAGACGTGTTGACAGGTCAAAGAAATCTAATCATGTCACTTCGCAAGCTGAGCAGCGATGACATTTTCCTTCACGCAGTTAGCTCAGATGCTCGAGCAAATCTGAAAAAGACTCAGACGTGAGCAAAAGAAATCGCGAGTTCGACATGCGTAGCACGTCAAATCTTCGCAGTGCTGACATATGAAGTACGCACTACAATAGACATGAGCAATCAAGAAAAGATTATTGAAAGACTGATAAAAGATAACGCGAGACTTCATGAAGATCTGAAAGTTCTAAGAATAGTCTGACTCAAGAAGATAGCAGATAGCGAAAAGACTCATTCGTCGCTCATTGTAGAGATCGCGATCGAAGCGATGACGAATCGACTAATGAACGTGAGCATGCTGAACTCGTATCAAGAATGTGCATGCAAGCTATTCAAAAAGAACTGTTGCATCACACAGTGCTTCAGATGTCACGAATTTGATCACATGACTAAGATCTGCAGAAAGAATCAGCGCTGCGAAAAATGCGCAGGCAAGCATCACATAGAAAAGTG
>JAABUS010001141.1_pt1 | contig 60146 bp, 65 predicted proteins | sample 5560161 | NCBI WGS metagenome assembly JAABUS01 (sample SAMN10711885, study PRJNA513376) | rock metagenome | isolation source: Antarctica rocks | place: Antarctica: Victoria Land, Trio Nunatak nord | collected 2016-01-04
GAGATGATTTCCGGTTATTATGGCCCGATCTTTATACGCCCTGGGAAAGTGCCATGCTTCCGGCTGAAGAGTTTTTTAAAGTGGACCAGGGCTTTAACGGCGGCTGGCCATATTATTATTACGATCAGCTGAAACATAAAAAACTGTTGAACCCGGAGTTTGGCGGCAATAAAATTAAGGAAGGCAAAGGCGCACAATTGCCGCAGCCGCTTATCGGTTTTCCGGCGCATTTCGCACCCAACGATTTGCTATTTTACAAAGGCAAGCAGTTTCCGGAACACTACAAAAACGGTGCTTTTATCGCTTTTCATGGTGCTACCAACCGTGCGCCTTATCCGCAGGCCGGTTATATTATTGCTTTTGTGCCTTTTGCTGATGGAAAACCCGCTGGTGATTGGGAAGTTTTTGCAGATGGATTTGCCAAAGTTGATCCGATTGTGAACGTAAGCGATGCCGTTTATCGCCCGATGGGGCTGGCAGAAGGCCCGGACGGTTCGTTGTACATCAGCGATACCGAAAAAGGAAAAATTTGGCGCGTGATGTTTAAAGGCGATAAAAAAAGCTTCGGACAGGCGCAGCTTGCCGCCATGCTCAACCGGAAAACTACGGCTTCCAACATTAAAACGCCGGATGAAACAATGGATAACCTGAACCGCGGAAAAGTAACCGCTTCGGTGGTTTACAGCACGTATTGTGTTTCCTGTCATCAGGCCAATGGCAAAGGCGATGGTAACCGTTTTCCGCCTGTTGCCACATCAGAATGGGTTAATGGTGATAAAACCAAACTCATCAGCGTAATTTTAAACGGTTTGCAAGGGCCGGTTACGGTAAAAGGATTGTCTTACAACGAAGTAATGCCTGCGCACGGCCGTTTTTTAAATAATGAACAAGTGGCCGAAGTGCTGACTTACATTAAATCAAATTTTGGCAATACGCCAGAAACTGTTATACCAAAAGAAGTGGAAGCTGTACGCAAAGCAACCGCAAAACCTTAATTTTCAACTATGTTTTCAACAACTTTCAACCTAAAACTTAATCAGCATAAACCATTTTTGGTGATGCTGTTTTTATCGGTCTTTTTTCAGGCTGAGGCACAATCCTCCGCAGAAAAACTTTTTACGTCGGCTATTTTCACCCCAAAAAATAGTTTTACGATTGGTGTTGAAGGCCCGGCGGTTGATCAGAACGGAAACATTTATGCCGTTAATTTTAACCACGACGGCACGATCGGAAAAATGACACCCGACGGAAAAACGGAAATTTTTGTAGAATTACCTGCGGGAAGTGTGGGCAACGGAATCCGGTTTGATAGCCACGGCAACATGCTGATTGCGGATTATACCAGGCACAACATCCTGAAAGTGGATATGAAAACCAGGCAGATAAGCGTTTTTGCGCATGAAGATAAAATGGCGCAACCGAATGATATTGCCATCGATAAAAACAACCGCTTGTATGCCAGCGACCCGAACTGGAAAGCCGGAACGGGAAAAATCTGGCGGATTGACACGGATGGAAAAGTTACCTTGCTGGATAGTATGGGCACGGTAAACGGCATCGATGTAAGCCCGGATAACCGAATTTTGTACGTGAACGAAAAGCTGAAAATATGGGCTTATGAGCTGTCTGCAAAAGGCGAAATCAGCCATAAACATTTGCTGACGGAGTTCCCGGATTTTGGAATGGACGGTATGCGTTGTGACGGAAAAGGGAATATTTATCAGGCCAGATACGGGAAAGGAACAGTTGTAAAAGTATCTCCGCAGGGAAATATCTTACAGGAAATCAAACTCATCGGTCAAAAACCTACCAATGTTTGCTTTGGCGGGCCGGATGGAAAAACGATGTATGTAACCTTGCAGGACCAGGGAAATTTGGAAAGTTTCAGGGTGGATGACGCTGGCCGCGAATGGCTGATGATGCACAAAAAGTAAGCTGCTATCAGCCATACTGTTTTTACCGGCATAATTTCATCAACCCCAACGCGCCACTTAAACCCGGCAAAAGGCTGATGAAATTAGCATCAGGATCAATTTTTTACAGGTTTTGATTGATGTTGCCGATGAAGTTGTTTAAACTTATTATTGAGAAGACTAAATGCTAAAATAAATAAGTTTCAACCCATTTGTTTGGCTTTCTCTGATAGAATCTTAAACAGGCTCTGAATTAATTAGTTGAATTTCTGCCTTTTGTTTTTATTTATTTTATGCTGAAATCTTCTGCACTATTCATCAATCGCCGTTACAATAAAGAACCACCAACAGACTTCAAACCCAAACCAAATGCTTCTTTTAGCACATATTTTCCATCAGCAAAATCCGGGTTTTGGTAAGGGTTATTTTTGGTGAGGAACGGCCCGTCCAGATCAGCCCAATCGCAAAGCGGGGCCAAAGCCGCGGCAGCCAGCGTAGCGCAACTGGTTTCACTCATGCAGCCGATCAGCACTTTCAAACCTAACTCTTTGGCTTTCAAAATCATATGGTGGCCTTCGTACATCCCGGCAGATTTCATCAGTTTTACGTTGATGCCATGATAAACGCCTTGTGCTTTTTTTACATCTGCAAAACGCTGAACGGCTTCATCGCCAATTATTGCAACCGGACTATTTGCCGTCAGCCACGCATTGCCTTCCACATCATTTTTATCCATCGGCTGCTCAATCAGTTCTACACCTTGTTCCTGCAGCCAAAAAATTTTGTCGAGCGATTGCTGCCGGTCCGTCCAGCCCTGATTGGCATCCACGTAAAGCGGAACGTTGGTAACCGAGCGGATAGCGCGAATAATTTCTTCATCATTATCTTTTCCTAATTTGATCTTAATCACTTTAAAATCAGTTGCTTCCTGTGCTTTTTTGATCATCATTTCGGGCGGATCCAAACCTAAAGTAAAACTGGTTACGGGCATTTTCTGCGGATCAGAGCCGAACATTTTATAACAAGGTTTTTGTTCGATTTTCCCGGTCAGATCATGAAAAGCAATATCAATGGCAGCTTTGATATTGCTGTTTCCGGGCGTGAGGTCATCCAAATAATCCATGATTTCTTCCATAATGAACGGATACTGAAATCTTTTCAAATCAACTTTTTGCAAAAAAGAGGTAGCCGTTTCCAAATTTTCACCCAAATACGGCACCATCGAAGCTTCACCATAACCTGTAAAACCTTCGTGATGCAGTTGCAGCAAAACCAGCGGCGTAAAAGTGCGCGTAAATTTGGAAATGCTGAACGGATATTTCAGTTCCAGCTGATAAGGTTGGTAAGTCAGGTTCATGTTAAAATTGGATAAAGCTAAAAAATCCGGCACAAAATCATTTCTATCTTTGGCAATATGCAAACGGAAATCTATCAGCCATTCGACAAATTTAATTTTGGCAACCGCACTTGCTTTTTAAGTGGAAAACTGCTGCAATCCGAAGAAGAAAAAATTCAGGTTTTCCCGGCCTGGCTGCTGGCAAAATACAATTTGTACGATCAGCCGTTTAAAATGCTGGACGAGAATTTCCCAACTTATAAAGATTTGAAATTACCTTGTTCTGCCGAAATAAACGAACTGTATTTTGAGCCGCTGGAAGAAGAAATCAAAGCTGCTTTTGCGCAAGGTTTTGAAGCGGTGCAAGCTTTGGACGAATGGAAACTTTTTATCTGGGCCGGCAAAATCATGTACGGAATTATTTTTAACGAGCTGCAATCCGCTATCCGCCAGCAATATGCGCAGGGCGAAGGTCTGAATATTTCGCAATCGCTGATGCACAAATTCAGTTCGCTGCACATCATGTTGCAGATGCTGTTTTTACCGATAGTTTTTGAGGATTTCAAGCCGTTTAGTTTTTTTCTGTTCAAAATCAATCCGGAAACAGATCAGTTTAATTATCGGGACGAGATCAATTCGCTTACTTTTTCGCTGCGGTTAAAAGATTTTGGCTTCATTTTTTGCTTGCAGGATAACGGTGCAAATGCAGTTTATCAGCAGGAAATCCTGAAAAAAATTGCCGGCAAAACGTTGCACCCGATCCAGTTTGAAGAGTTTTGCGGACGGATTTTTTATTCAGCTTACCTGTTTAACCGTTTGCCGGAATACAATTTGCTTCCTGTGCAAAATAAAATTTATGTTGAAGCCATGCCGCTGAAAGGTTTAAGCGCGAAACCGCTTTTTGATGAGTGGAAGCCAAAAGTTTTCGGTCAGGTTTTAGAAAATTTTTGGAAACCCTGGGGATTTTTGCTGCTCGAAATCATCAAAAACCCGGAGCAGCCAATGAGTTTTTTAGTTGATAAAAACAGTATGTTCATCCCTGCGGAGGAAATTGAATTGCCGGGATAATTTTAGCTGTCATTCCGCGTTTCTGTCATTCCGACGATAGGAGGAATCTTATTTAAAGCGAATATTTTATACCGATAAAAGAAGCATTGGTTTTCATCGCTTTGATTAAGATCTCTCCCTGCGGTCGAGATGACAGAACTATTGCTTCAACTTCTCCAAAATCTCCTCCGCAGAAACCTTTTGCTGCTCACCCAAAACCATGTTTTTAAACGATAGAAGTCCGGTTTCCATTTCCTCGCTGCCGATCATGATGGCAAAAGGAATGCTTTTTTTATCGGCATAATCCAGTTGCTTTTTAATTTTTGCGCCCGGCGGATACAATTCTGCACGGATTTCCTGGTTGCGCAATTGATTAACTAAAGTAAATCCGTAGTTTTCAAACTCTTTATCAAAACAACAAATCAAAACTTGCGTGCCTTGCGTGGCATCTTCCGGGAAAAGTTTTAATTCTTCTAAAACATCATAAATCCGGTCGGCACCAAAAGAAATCCCGGCACCGGTCAGTTTTAGTTTTGGATCGAAAATCCCTGTTAAATCATCATAACGGCCGCCGCCGCCGATGCTGCCCATCGCCACTTCATTTGTTTTTACCTCGAAGATAGCACCGGTGTAATAATTTAAACCACGTGCAAGCGTGATATCCAGTTCGAGCTTTGCTGTTTTTAGCGGGCAATTTTTGAGGTATGTAAAAACAGCATCTATCTCTTCAATCCCTTTTAAACCGATTTGAGAAGTTTTTAATACTTCTTTTAAGGAAGATAATTTTTTGTCGTTGCTGCCGCCCAATAAAATTACAGGCGTTAGTTTCAATAAATCATCTTCTGTAAAACCGCGTTCCAGCAGTTCTTTGCTTACGCCTTCCATCCCGATTTTATCGAGTTTATCGATGGCAACCGTCATATCCACGATCAGTTCCGGTTTGCCAATAATTTCGGCGATGCCGGATAAAATTTTGCGGTTATTGATTTTGATCGTAAAATCTTTCAAGCCAAAATTACTTAACGCTTCATCATAAATTAAGATAAATTCGGCTTCGTTTAGCAAAGAATCCGAACCAACCACATCGGCGTCGCATTGGTAAAACTCGCGGTAACGGCCTTTCTGCGGACGATCGGCGCGCCAAACCGGCTGCACTTGGAAACGCTTGAACGGAAAAGTGATTTCGCTTTGGTGCGAAACCACGTAACGCGCAAAAGGAACGGTTAGATCGTAGCGGAGGGCTTTTTCGGTATTTACAACTAATCTTAATGCTTCATCTTTTCTTCTTTGAGTAATTACATCTTTTTGATATCTCAGTTCTGGAGAAAGATTAAACTCTGGACCAGTTTCAAGAACTTGAGGCCATAATTCCTCATTAAGGATTTTTTTTAGATTGCTGAAATGCTCACTATTATTCAAAATCTTAAAAATCAATTTATCACCTTCCTCACCGTATTTCCCAGTCAAAGTTTCCAGGTTTTCCATGGAAGGCGTTTGGATTTCCTGGTAGCCGTATTTGCGGAATACTGTTTTTATCGTATCAAAAATGTAATTGCGTTTGGCCATTTCGGCGGGAGAGAAATCGCGGGTGCCTTTCGGTACGGATGGTTTGGTTGATGCCATGCAGCAAAGGTAGAAAATCAGGGCGATTGGAGGTAAAAGGAGCAAAGGTTATAGGCAGAAAGGTTATATATTGGCTTTCTGCTAATAATTACAAAAACGGGTTGATGATAGTCAGTTGTTTTTCTACAAACATATTGTGCTGCATATCTTCGGAATAAAGAATGGTGCAATTAGCCCGTAAAGCATCAGCTATAATTAGCGCATCGAAGAGCTGGAAATCATACCGTTTTACTAATTGGATAGCTTTTTGTATGGATTGATCATTAGTAGAAACAATTGTATAATCATTCAACATATCCTGCCATAAGTTTAACAACTCAAACTTTGTAAAACTAAACTTTCGCCTAAAAATATTAGCTACTTCTACCGCAACCTGACTATTTATAAAAGGTTTTTTAAGAATTATACCTTCTACTATTCGCTTTTTATGTTGATCAGTATCAGTTAAATAGATTAAAATATTCGAGTCAACAAATAGATTAATCAAAGTTATTGGCCTCATTACGGTCAAACTTATAATTATCATGAGAAGTACGGGGATATTTGGCATACCTTTCCTTGATATCTTGTAACCTGCTTTCTTGGGTTTCGTCTAACGGAGGTAGTAGGTTTTGTTTTTCCTCCTCAATTTCAAAAGCAATTACTTCTACTTTTTTACCTACTAATTCTTTAGGAAAATTAATGATGTAAGTGTTCTCTGCGGATTCTACAATTTCTCTAATCATGGTTTAAATTTAAAACATTTGGTTCGGAAATACAATTTGACACTGATTTTATATCGATAAAAAAAGCATGATATTTTTTAGGTTTGGTTGGAATTTTAAACCTAAACACATCCTAAACCATCATGAAAAATCCAAGAAGAATTATAATTGCTGTAATACTGCTGCTAACGGTTGTTAATTATAGCCGGATAACCGGAAATGAAAACATCAGGACGATTCAGTTTTTGTACATATTTGTGATGGGTGGTTTATCCGCACTTTTAATTAATGAGTTTGTTGTTTTGTTTAAAGCGAGAAGAAAATAACACACCAATTTTTACCCGATAAAAACAGCATCAGCTCTTCTTCACTTCTTTCGCCCAGGTATCTTTTAAAGTTGCAGTTCTGTTAAAAATCAGGTTATCATCCGTAGAATCCTGATCCAAAGTGAAATAACCTTTACGGATAAACTGGTAATTGCTGCCGGTTTCGGCTTGCCCTAAATCTTGCTCGATAAAAGCAGTAATGGTTGTTAAGCTGTTTGGGTTGATGAAATCTTCAAAATCACCTTCAATACTGTTCATATCTTCTTCGGTAAACAAACGGTCGTACAAACGTACTTCGGCCGTTTTTGCATGAGGAACGCTTACCCAATGGATCGTCCCTTTTACGTTGATGCCGCTCGTATCTTGTCCGCTTTTACTTTCCGGGATATAACTGCAATGTATTTCGGTAATTTGCCCGTTTTCATCTTTTGTAAAATCCTCACACTTAATAATATAAGCATTTTTTAAACGAACCATTAAACCCGGACCCAAACGAAAGAATTTTTTTGGCGCATTTTCCATAAAATCTTCACGCTCAATATAAATTTCACGGCTGAAAGGAATATCGCGTCCGCCATCGCCGCCTTCTGCTTCCGGGTTATTTTCGCCGTGCAGCATTTCTTCTTGTCCTTCGAGATAATTAGTGATCACTACTTTTACCGGATCCAAAACCGCCATCCGCCGCCAGGCAGTTTTGTTCAGTTCTTCGCGGATGCAAAACTCCAGCAAACTATAATCAATCAGGTTTTTCCTTTTGGCGATGCCGATCCGGTCGCAAAAGTCCCGGATACTGGCAGCCGTATAACCCCTCCGGCGCAAACCGCTGATCGTAGGCATCCGCGGATCATCCCAGCCGGAAACAAAATTTTGATTAACCAATTGCAGCATTTTGCGCTTGCTCATCACCGTGTAAGTAATGTTTAAACGGGCAAATTCGTATTGCTGAGAAGGGAAAATTTCCAGTTTTTCAATAAACCAGTTATACAATTCGCGGTGCGGGATAAACTCCAGCGTGCAAACCGAATGCGTAATGTTTTCGATAGAATCACTTTGGCCGTGCGCAAAATCGTACATCGGATAGATGCACCATTTATCGCCGGTACGATGATGATGTGCATGTTTGATACGGTACATCAGCGGATCGCGCATTTGCATATTCGGCGAAGCCAGATCAGCTTTTGCACGCAGCACTTTTGCGCCGTCAGGATATTTTCCGTCGTGCATTTCCCGAAATAAAGTCATGTTTTCTTCAATGCTGCGGTTGCGGTATTGGTTTGGCGTTCCGGCTTCCGTTGGCGTACCTTTTTGAGCGGCAATTTCTTCCGGCGAACTATCATCCACATAAGCCAAACCTTTTTGAATCAGGTTTAAAGCGAAAGCATACAGCAGATCAAAATAATCAGAAGCATATAGTTCGTTTGCCCAGGTAAAACCCAGCCATTTTACATCCGCTTTAATACTTTCTACATATTCTGTTTCTTCGGTTACGGGGTTGGTATCATCAAAACGAAGGTTGGTTTGCCCGCCATATTCCTGCGCCAAACCAAAATTTAAACAAATGGATTTGGCATGGCCGATATGCAGATAACCGTTTGGTTCCGGCGGAAAACGCGTAAAAACCTTGCCGCCGTTTTTGCCATCGCGGATATCTTCTTCAACTATTTCTTCAATAAAATTCAATGATTTTTTCTCGCTCATAACCCAAAATTGTACGGCGGCAAAAGTAGAAATTTTTTTACAGTGAAAATTTTGCGCTGCCATGTTTTGATCACGCCAATTTTAACCCGATAAAAGAAGCATTGTATTGTTAATACTTGATTCCGCCATTAATCAATCGATTGAATAATATTTACAATTTGATGAAAATCAAAATTAATTTTGTTGTTACATTTGTTGCGTGTTTAAACACATAATAATTATACAAATGAAAAATCTATTTAAAACCACAATTTTATCCCTGGCTATTGCCGGACTGTCTTACAGTGCAAAAGCACAAACAGTTACTACAACTACAACTACTGCCAGAACTTCTAATGCAGTTCGTTTAAGCATCGGCCCGGATGCAGGTATCCCGGTGGGTTCTTTATCTGATACCCATAACTGGAATTTGGGTGGATCAATCCAGGCTGACATTCCTGTTGCAACCGGTTTATTTGTAACAGCAAATGCTGGTTTCAATAACTTTTTTGGTAAAACTTATAATACAGGTTTGATATCTGTTAAAGCACCCGACATCAATTTGATCCCAGTAAAAGTTGGTTTAAAATACTTTCCGGTAGAAAACTTTTACCTACAAGGTGAAGCCGGTGCTTCCTTTATCGCCAATAAAAACAAAGCTGGTGCAACCGAATCAACGGCCTTTACTTATGCGCCTCAAATCGGCGTTTTGTTCCCAGTTGGAAATAAAAACTATATTGATGCCGGTATCCGTTTTGAAAGTAATACCAAATTTTACACCAACGGCAGCAACAATAATTTCTTTGGAATCCGTGTTGCTTATGCCTTTGATACCAAGTAATAATTTTTCAACTTAAACAAAAAGCTGCCTTATATAGGGCAGCTTTTTTTATGCCTATAAATTTAAGTATGTGTTGTAGAACCTTTTGCCCAACCTTCGCGTAAAGACGTAAAATCACTTTTTTGCTGTTTGATGCGATGTTGATTATGAAAAAGCTGCTTATAATTGATGACGAAATAAACACGGCAAACCTGTTGTCGCGGTTTTTGACCCGCAATGGCTTTGAAGTGATGACGGCTTCGAGCGGTTCTACAGCATCAGAATTGCTTAAAAACAATCATTTTACACTTGTTTTGTGCGATTTCAGGCTGGAAGACACCGATGGCCGGGAGATTTTGAAAAAGATCAAACAAGAATATCCTGATACCGGCGTGATCATCATTACCGGTTATTCTGATATTAAAATGGCTGTGGAGCTGATCAAAATGGGTGCGTACGATTATATTACGAAGCCGCTTTATCCCGATGAAATCCTCAACACGATCAACAAAGCAATTGAAACCCAAAATGCTTTAAGCACTGCGCCGGCAAATATCCACCTCAACCCCGAAAAAAACACTGGTAAAAACAGTACGGTTACTTTTGTTGGTAAGCAGGAATTGGTGGCAGGCATTAGCGAAGCTTCAAAAGAACTGGCCCGGCAGGTGAGTTTGGTTTCGCCTACTAATTACAGTGTGATTATTTTTGGTGAAAGCGGGACGGGCAAAGAATCTGTTGCCAAAAGCATCCACCAAAAAAGCGACCGCCATGATAAGCCTTTTGTGGCGATGGATTGCGGTTCGCTGACGAAAGAACTGGCCGGAAGCGAATTTTTTGGTCATGAAAAAGGTGCTTTTACAGGTGCGCTGAACACCAAGATCGGTCATTTTGAAATGGCCAACGGCGGTACTTTATTTTTGGATGAGATCGGGAATTTATCTTATGAAATACAAGCCACTTTATTAAGAACTGTGCAAGAGCGAAAAGTGAAGCGTATCGGCAGCACCAAAGAGATTGATTTGGATGTGCGCATTATTGTGGCCACCAACGAAAATCTGGCAGAAGCGATCCAGAACGGACGTTTTCGGGAAGATTTGTATCACCGTTTTAATGAATTTTCTATCTACATGCCATCGCTGCGCAACCGCGGGGCAGATATTATGCTGATTGCCATGCATTTTGCAAAAATTACCAGTCAGGAATTGGGCAAAAACATTAATAGGTTTGCTATCGATGCAGCTATGGCCTTAACAAATTACAGTTGGCCGGGAAATATCCGTGAACTCAAAAATGTAATCCGCAGGGCAACTTTATTAACTGATGGTGAGGAAATTTTAACCAAATCGCTTCCGCTGGAGATTTATAATACTTACATAAAAACACCTGTAAACGAAGCATCGCCCCAAAAACAAATTACCGTAAACCCTCCGCCAAGGCCTGATTTGAAAAACGCTGCTTTGGAAGCAGAATATGAAACAATTTTAAGGGTGCTAAAAGAAGTAAATTTTAACAAAACAAAAGCTGCACAAATTTTAAACATCGACCGTAAAACTTTGTATAATAAAATGAATGCAGCAGACCATCAAACCATCAAACAATGAGTATAGAAACGCAAATACCTGCTGCAAGGATTTTGGAACACGATATCAGAAACCAGTTAGGCAATATTTATCTTGCGGTAGAAGGGATCAAAGCTGAATTTGGCGAAAACAATAATGAAGATTTTATTTGTTATACAGATATTATCATTAGTTGCTGCAAACAGGTGGAAAATATTATCAAACAGGTTAAATAAACTAAATGCAATCAACTTTTTTAAATTAAAAAACAATTTTAATCAACTAACTATTCACAGTAATTTTGCTAATCAAGAAAAAAATTAGCAATATTGCACATCCAAAAAAAAGACAATGAAAAAAGTAAACTTCTACTCACTAATAGCTCTCGGCTTGTTGTCCCTGCCGGCGGCTAAGTCCTTCGGACAAGACTCCACGCGAGCTGCTAAACCTAAACCAGAAATGATGATGTCATCAAAACCGATGGTGTTTGGTGGCCGCGCACAGTACACTACCTGGAACATTGGTATCAATGCCGGTGTATTATCACCTGTAATCCCTTTTGGCTCTAATGATTTTACCAACAGAGAAATCAACCTGGGTTATGGTATTTCGATCAGGAAACAGTTAGGCCATGCTTTCGGCCTGCAATTAGACGGAACTTCCGGAAAACTTTCAGGCTCTAACGTTGATGCTGCTGGCGGTGTAAAATACAGCACCAGGGCTTTTAACACCCGGTTAGCATACTCTGCAACATTAAGCGGTGTAGTAAACGTAGCTACTGTGGATTTTATCCGTCGCAAAAACTCCGTTAACTTCTTCGTATCTGCAGGTGGTGGTATAGCTGGTTATGCCCCTAAGGTTACAATTCCTGATTATACAGTAGTTGATTTTAAGGGTAAAGCAGGACCTAACCATAACCGTGATTATGTAAGAGAACTGGTTATCCCGGTTGGTGCTGGTATTAAATTCAGATTGTCAGACAAAGTTGCTTTTAACTTAGGTTATACTGCAACGTTTGTTGATGGTGATAATTTAGATGGCACAAAAGGCGGTTATCCAACAAAAGATAAATTTTCTTACGGATATGGCGGTTTTGAATTTGCTTTAGGCGGAAAATCTAAACCAAACCTGGATTGGGTTAACCCGGTTGCAATGTTGTATGATGAGTTGAAAGATTCTACATTGCGTATTACTGTTGATAGCTTAAAAGGTAAAGTAAGCAGTGTTGAAACAAGCGTATCAGATTTGAAAAAAGATTCTGATGGTGACGGTGTTCGTGATGATTTAGACAAATGCCCGGGCACACCAGCCGGTACAGTTGTTGACGGTTCTGGTTGTGAAATTAAATTCCCAGCCCCGGTTGTAGTTACTCCTCCTGCACCTCCGGCTCCTCCGGTGATTGTTAAAAAAGTAGTTAAGAGAAGACATCATGTTCGTACAAAAAAATCCCACCATACAGTTACTAAAAGGAAAAAAGCAGCACCTAAAAAATAATTTTTAATTGCTCATATTAAAAAAAGCTCCGAATAAACCCGGAGCTTTTTTTATGCACTAAATTTGTTGTAGTCTATTTTATTCAATTACTTACTTTTAAAAGCAAGTTGAAATTTTTTGCTTTTAACCAGTATTTCTAATCAAAGGCAAACATTTTTAACTAATCCGTAGTTAGCTAATTTTAATCCGACAAACTGTTGTTTGTTACTAAAACAAAAGACTTTTAGGTTTAATGCTAAATTAGCCTGATTTTAACCTCTAATCTTATGGAACAAAATAAAAAAAACCCTTCTATCATTGAGCAAATAAAAGAATATGCAGAAACCCGGATAAAACTAATTAAGTACAAAGCAATAGACCAGGCAACCAATATTGCTGCAAGTGTAATTGCTTACACTATACTGGCCGTACTTGGGTTGTTGATCCTAATGTTTGCCAGTGTAACGCTTGCATTAGGTTTGGGTTCATTAATAGGTTCGTACTGGGCCGGTTTTGGCATTGTTACCTTGATTTTTATCATACTGGCCGTTTTGGTCCTGGTACTAAAAGCAAAATATATCGAAGCTCCGCTGATTGGATTTTTTATCTCAAAACTTTTTAAAAACGATAGCAAATGATTGTACCTATTAAAAGTATCCATGATTTGAGAAACGAAATTGTTCGTTTAGAAACTTTAACTGTACAGCAGGAAGCCACCATCAAGCAACGGTTCAGTAGCCCTAAAACTATTTACAAAACATTGCTTTCTGCTTTTCCTAAATCAGCTGTTAGTGAGTCCGGTTATTCTTTAAAACTGAACGGTTTGTTAAACCAGGATGTAGTCGCAATGATTTCTAAGTTTTTGTTGCCGATAACGCTAAACAAAACCTTATTTAAAGGATCAGGCTTCATTACCAAATCAATTGTTAATTTTATATCGGAAAAAGCTTCCGGTTATATCAATCAGGAAAGCGTAACTTCTGGTTGGGATAAAATTAAAACAGCTGTTTCCAACTCAAAAGTAACAGATACTGTTCTGGCAAAAGTAAAACCATTGGAAAGCTTTTTTGCAAAACTAAAAACACCTGCTAAAAAGAGCATCATTTTGGCCAAACCAACAACTACAAATACACCCATCGTAATCAAAAAGTTGGATTGATCCATTTTCCATTTTTAAAATATTGCAAAGCAGGTTCTACCACAGAATCTGCTTTTTTATTTTTCAAAAGTTTAGTTCAAACTTTGTTGGCTAAAGCTATTTTTACCGGCTAATTTTTTGTGTTTGTGGGAAAAGATAAATTAAGACGTTTTGCCGAGATTTCAACGTTCAATAATGTTTTGCAGTTAGAAGAAGGACATGCTTTAAAAGGAAAATGGTTGGAACATTTCCAAAATAGCCAACCGCTGGTGCTCGAACTGGCCTGCGGGAAAGGCGAGTACGCCCTGGAAATGGCACGTTTTTTCCCTAAAAAAAACTTTATCGGAATTGATTATAAAGGCAACCGCATCTGGCGCGGTGCCAAAACGGCTTTAGAAGAAGGCGTAAAAAATGTTGCTTTTTTAAGAATTCAGATCGAACATATCCTTGATTATTTTGAGCTGAAGGAAGTTTCCGAAATCTGGATCACTTTTCCGGATCCGCAGCCACAGGCTGGCCGGGAACGGAAACGGCTGACTTCGCCCCGGTTTCTGGAACATTACCGCAAAATATTGCAACCCGGCGGCTTCATTCATCTCAAAACAGATAACGATGGTTTGTATAATTACACTTCAGAAAAAATCAGGGAACAAAATCTACAGCTTCATATCGCCACGGCTGATCTTTATCATTCAGAATTTGCAGATGAAATTTTGTCCATCAAAACTTATTATGAGAAAAAGTATCTGCAAAAAAATAAAAATATCAATTACTTAAAGTTCTCGTTCGACTAAATTCAAGCTATGGAAAACGACAGCTTTTATGAGAAAGTTTATTGGCTTGTTCGCCAAATCCCGGCTGGCAGGGTAACTTCCTATGGTGCCATTGCAGAATTTTTGGGCACAAAAGGCTCTTCGCGGATGGTTGGTTATGCCATGGGCAATTCAATTAAAATCTTTCCGCCTGTTCCGGCACATCGAGTGGTCAACCGGATCGGGTTATTAACCGGCAAACAACGTTTCGGAAGCCCGTATCTGATGCAGCAACTGCTGGAAAGCGAAGGTGTTTTGGTAGAAAACGACCAGGTAAAAAACTTTAAAGCTATTTTTTGGGACCCGGCCCAGGAACTGGATTTATAGGTGATAAAAGAAGCATCCTTATCAACCTGATTTGGCAAACAAGGATTAAACGTTACTGATTTCTGCCCGTCATAATTAAAAAAGTAATTATGAAAACTACGAAAATAATGTTGTTTGCCTGTACGCTGGCACTGTTTTTTGCTTCCTGCGGAAGTTCATCATACTATGTTTCCGAGCGCCCGGCGCCTTACGTTTACAATCGCCCGGCAACGCCTTATAATGGTGCCATTTGGATTGAACCCGAATATGTTTGGCGCGGTGGCGGCTACGTTGCACAACCTGGTTATTGGAGCAGGCCGCGCCCAAATTACAGTTACCATCCGGGCCATTGGAACCACAACCGGCGCGGCCACGTTTGGGTACGCGGCGGCTGGCGTTCTTATCGATAGAAATACAAAAATGCTGCTTACATTAGGCAGCATTTTTAGTTGATGTAGATGACAGAAAGCAAAGTTATCCGTTGTTCCTGGTGCGGAACAGACAAATTATATACCAAATATCATGATGAAGAATGGGGAAAACCAGTTGCTGATGACCAGGTTTTGTTTGAATTTCTGATCCTCGAATCTGCCCAGGCCGGTTTAAGCTGGATCACCATTTTACGTCGGCGCGAAAACTACCGCAAAGCTTTTGCTGATTTTGACCCGATAAAAGTAGCATCATTTACCGAAGTTGATGTAGAAATGATGATGCAGGATTCCGGTATCATCCGCAACCGTTTAAAAATACAATCGGCCATTTCCAATGCTATACTGTTTTTACAGGTGCAAAAACAGTATGGTTCGTTTTATAACTATTTGTACAGTTTTCTACCTAACGGAAAGCCTGTTATCAACCCAAACCCAAGCAATGGCATCCCCGTTACAACAGCTATTTCAGACCTAATCAGCAAAGACCTGAAAAAACGCGGCTTTAAATTTTTCGGTTCCATCATCTGTTACGCCTACATGCAAGCTGTTGGAATGGTGAATGATCACGTAGAAAATTGTAGTTTCAGATTCTGATTTTTCGCATCGTTACAATCAATCCAAATCCTTAAAATTGCATTCATCGGTGCAATCTAATTTCAATGAAAAAATTATTCCTTCTGGATGGCATGGCACTTATTTACCGTGCCCATTTTGCCCTCAGCAAAAATCCGCGTTTCACTTCCGGCGGCATCAACACGTCTGCCGTAATGGGTTTTGCCAATACGCTGATGGAAATCCTCAAAAAAGAAGCCCCAACACATTTGGCCGTTGTTTTTGATACCAATGCGCCGACCGAACGCCACACCGATTTTGTAGCTTACAAAGCACACCGGCAAGCAATGCCGGAAGATTTATCGCTGGCTTTGCCTTACGTAGTGCGTTTGGTAGAAGGTTTTAACATTCCGGTGATTACTTCAGATGGTTTTGAGGCAGATGATATCATCGGAACATTAGCTAAAAAGGCTGAGCTACAAGGTTATACGGTTTTTTGCATGACGCCGGATAAAGATTTCTGCCAGCTGGTTTCCGAAAATATTTTTGTTTACAAACCTGCGCGGATGGGCAACGATATGGAAATTTTAGGGGTAAAAGAAGTATTGGAAAAATGGGAAGTGGAGCGAGCCGAACAAGTTATAGATATTTTGGGTTTGTGGGGAGATGCGGTCGATAATATTCCGGGCATTCCGGGGATTGGGGAGAAAACGGCGAAACTGCTGATTAAACAGTTTGGTTCTGTGGAAGAAGTAATTGCCAACGCCCATCAGCTGAAAGGGAAAATGCGTGAAAATGTGGAGAACTTTGCTGAGCAGGGCATGATCTCTAAAAAACTGGCGACCATCATTTTAAATGCACCGGTAGAACTGGACGAAGAAGCTTTGCTGGTTGGCAAACCAAGTCGCGAATTGCTGGAGCCATTGTTTGTAGAACTGGAATTTCGGACGATTGGCCGCCGTGTTTTTGGTGAAGATTTTTCGGTGAACGAAGCACGCAATCTGCCGGGTGTACAAGCAGATTTGTTTAGTTCTCCGGCTGCGGACAATGCTTCTTTTAGCACACAAAAATCAGAAGAAACACCTGAACCTGTTATCGCCAATAAAAACATTGATAATACAGAACATGCTTATTTTCTGGTAGATACAGTAGAAAAGCGAAGTGAATTAATTGAATTGCTAAGCAAACAAACTTCTTTTTGCTTCGACACGGAAACCACCGGAACCGATGCCAATTTGTGCGAGCTGGTTGGTTTGTCGTTCTCCGTAAAAATTGGTGAAGGTTATTACGTTCCGGTCCCTGCGGACCAAACGGAAACACAGCAAATTGTAGATGAGTTTAAACCGGTTTTGGAAGATCAGCAGATCATGAAGATCGGCCAGAACCTGAAATTTGATATTTTAATTTTAAAATGGTACGGCATAAATTTGGCTGGTGCGCTGTTTGATACGATGATGGCGCATTACTTAATTGACCCGGATACGCGCCACAATATGGATTTGCTGTCCGAAAATTATTTAGGTTATACGCCGGTTTCCATTACTGCACTTATCGGTGCCAAAGGAAAAAACCAGGGCACCATGCGCGATGTGGAAGTTGAAAAAGTGAAAGAATATGCGGCCGAAGATGCCGACATAACTTTGCAGCTAAAAGAAGCATTTGAGCCGGTTTTGAAGGAAGTGAAAGCTGAAAAATTGGCACACGATATGGAATATCCATTGATTTATGTGCTGGCTGGAATGGAATTTGAAGGTGTCAAAATTAACCCGGAAACGCTGAAAGAATCATCTTTGCATCTGGAAAGTGATTTGGTGCAGCTGGAAAAAACGGTGCACGAAAAAGCGGGCATAAAATTCAATATTTCTTCCCCCAAACAACTGGGTGAAGTTTTATTTGAGAAGCTGATGCTGGACCCAAAAGCTAAAAAAACCAAAACCGGCCAATATCAAACCGGCGAAGATGTATTGCTTGCGCTGGCGCACAAAAGTGATATTGTGCGCGACATTCTGGATTTTCGGCAGCTTCAAAAACTAAAATCTACTTATGTGGATGCCTTGCCGCTGATGATCAACCCAAAAACCGGCCGTGTACATACTTCTTATAATCAGGCAGTTGCAGCAACGGGAAGGTTAAGTTCCAACAATCCGAACCTGCAGAATATCCCAATCCGCACTGAACGCGGCCGCGAAGTACGCAAAGCTTTTACAGCGCGCAACGAAGACCATATTTTGCTTTCTGCGGATTATTCTCAGATCGAGTTGCGCTTAATTGCCGAGATCAGCAAAGATGAAAACATGATGGACGCGTTTTTTAAAGGCATCGATATTCATACGGCAACAGCTGCAAAAGTTTACGGCCGGACGATAGAAGAAGTAACCTCTACCGAACGACGGAATGCGAAAGCGGTGAATTTCGGTATTATTTATGGTCAATCGGCTTTTGGTTTATCGCAAGGTTTGGGCATTTCCCGTAAAGAAGCAGCAGAAATTATCGAACAATATTTTAACCAGTATCCGGGCATCAAAAATTACATGAGCGATACGCTGGATTTTGCACGCCAAAACGGTTACGTAGAAACGCTTTTGGGCAGAAGGAGATATTTGCGTGATATTAATTCGGCCAATCCAACGGTTCGTGGTTATGCCGAGCGAAACGCCATCAACGCGCCGATACAAGGTTCGGCTGCGGATATGATCAAAATTGCGATGATCAATATCCATAACGAAATCATCAGCAAAAAACTAAATGCGAAGATGACGATGCAAGTGCACGATGAGCTGGTGTTTGACGTGCCGAAAAACGAAATAGAAATTATGCAGCCTTTGGTGAAAGAATTAATGCAAAATGCTTTAAAAACCAACATTCCGATTGTGGTGGAAACCGGTACCGGAAGCAATTGGCTGGAAGCGCATTAAAGCCGAAAAGATATTTTTGAGATCGTCGTTTTTTGTACAATAAATATTAACTTGAGCGATCATTTATAAACTTTGTCTGATTATGAAAGTAATCCATTTGAGTGCAGAATGTTATCCTGTTGCAAAAATCGGCGGCTTAGGTGATGTGGCTGGCGCGCTGCCAAAATACCTGAACCAGTTGGGCGTGGAAGCAGTTGTGGTGATGCCTTTTTACGAACGGAAGTTTGTGCAGGAAAATGAATTTGATACGATCTTTCGGGCCAATACTTATTTAGGAGATCGGCCGATTTATTTTGAAGTATTGAAAGAATGGACTGGAAAACTGGGCTTTGATTTGTATATTATCAAAATCCCGGGTTTGCTTGATCGGACGGAAGTATATGGTTATGAGGATGATATAGAACGTTTTGTAGCTTTTCAGCTGGCTTTTCTGGATTGGATGCTGTGGTCTGGCGAGCAAACGGACATTATCCATTGCCACGATCATCAAACTGGATTGGTGCCTTTTTTACTGTATCATTCTTCACGCTACACTTCGCTGTCCAATATCCGTACTGTTTTTACGATACATAACGGCCAATATCACGGTGCTTTCAACTGGCAGCGTTCTTATTATCTGCCGGATATTGACCCTTGGAAAACCGGTTTGCTGGATTGGAAAAATGGCATCAATCCTTTAGCTTCTGCGGTTCGTTGTGCCGATGCTTTTACCACGGTTTCGCCAAGTTATTTAAAAGAATTGTCTATCAGTTCCAACGGTTTAGAGTTTTTGTTTGAACTGGAAAAGGGACACGGAACAGGCATCATCAACGGCATCGATACCGATATCTGGGACCCGAAAACCGATCCGATGATCACCCAAAAATATACGGTAAAAACAGTATCTGCCAAAAAAGTAAAAAACAAAGAGCTGCTGTGCAAGCAGTTTGGCTTCTCCGCAGAAAAACCGCTTTTTACTTTTATCGGCAGATTAGTTGTAGAAAAAGGCGCAGATCTATTACCCGAAATTTTTAGACTGATGCTGGCTGATCCGGAAAACCCGGTGAGTATTTTGGTTTTAGGTTCCGGTGATGAAGAAACCGAACTGGAATTAAGTGCCCTAAAAGAAGCATTCCCCGGCCAATACAATGCGTACATCGGTTACAACGAAGAACTGGCACACCGCATTTATGCCGGGGCAGATTTTATTTTGATGCCTTCCCGCGTGGAACCTTGCGGTTTAAACCAGCTTTATGCGTTGCGTTACGGTACCATCCCGATTGTAAACAGCGTGGGTGGTTTAAAAGATACAGTGATTGACATCAGCGAACCAAACGGCTACGGCATCCGTTGTGCAGATGCTACGGTTGATGCTGTTTTTACCGGCATAAAAAGAGCAATCGAACTTTTTAAGAACACAGCCGAATTACGATTGTTATACCCCAAAGCAATGGCTCTGGACTTCTCCTGGAGCCGATCTGCAAAAGAATACATTCACCTTTACCAAAGTTTAAAACCTAAATTATGAGTTCCAATGTAATTTGCATCGTATTGGGCGGCGGCCAGGGTTCCCGGCTGTTTCCGCTCACCGCTACGCGCTCTAAACCAGCCGTACCTATTGCCGGTAAATATCGTTTGGTTGATATCCCGATCTCCAATTGCATCAATTCGGGCATTGAACGGATTTACGTTTTAACGCAATTTAACTCTGCTTCGCTTAATAAACACATCAAAAACACGTACCATTTTAGTGTTTTTAGTGATTCTTTTGTAGATATTCTGGCAGCCGAACAAACGCCGCACAATACGACCTGGTTTCAGGGAACGGCAGATGCGGTGCGACAATCGTTGCATCATCTTTCGCCGCATGAGTTTGATTATGTGCTGATTTTATCTGGTGATCAGTTGTACCAGATGGATTTTGAACACATGATTGCAGATCATGAAGCCAAAAATGCAGAAATTTCTATTGCCACCATTCCGGTAGATGAAGCTGATTCTGAAGGCTTTGGCATCCTGAAAACAGATGACAGCCAAATGATCACTTCTTTCATCGAAAAACCGAAAAAAGACATGTTGCCCGGCTGGGATTCTGAAGTGAGCGCAGAAATGCAGGCTGAAGGACGTATTTATCTGGCTTCAATGGGTATTTATTTATTCAACCGAAAAACTTTGTACGATTTGCTGGAAGGCAATACACGTACAGATTTTGGTAAAGAAATTATTCCGCAATCCATCGGTACACATAAAATTTCGAGTTATCAGTACGAAGGTTACTGGACAGATATTGGTAGCATTCCGTCTTTTTTTGATGCCAATTTAGGTTTGACAGACGAAATCCCAAAATTTAATTTGTTCGATAAAAGAAGCATTTTTTCGCGTGCGCGAATGTTGCCGCCTTCCAAACTTTCGGGTACATCGTTGCACAATGCCATGATTTCTGATGGCTGTATCATTCATGCGGCGCACATTTCGCGCTCGGTGATTGGTATCCGTACCCGCATCGGCGTAGGGACAACAATTTTGAATACCTATGTGATGGGAAACGATTATTACCAGACTTTAGAACAAATTGCTGCTTACAAACTGGAGAATAAACCCATTATGGGCATTGGCGAACGCTGCTACATCAACAATGCGATTTTGGATAAAAATTGCTACATCGGCAATGATGTGAAAATTAATGGCGGAACGCACTTGGAAGATGGGGATTTCGGAACTTATACCGTTACCGAAGGTATCATTGTAGTAAAAAAGAACGCAATTATTCCAAACGGAACGATTATTTAACGAATACTGTTTTTAGATAATAAAAATCCCGGAAACAACTTCCGGGATTTTTATTTTTACAGATCAATCACCTGCCCGATTTCAGGCAAAGTAAAATTTAAACCGGCAGCTGTAAATTTGGCTTTTGCTGCTTCATGGTCTAATCTGATTGGCGGAAAAGTATCAAAATGCACACCAATAATGTTTTTGCAGTTGATAAAAGAAGCTGCTTTCACGGCATCATCAGTTCCCATGGTGTAGTTATCGCCAATTGGTAAAAAAGCCCAATCGAGGTTCTCATCAGCCAGCAATTTCATATCATAAGTTAAAGCAGTATCACCGGCGATGTAAATGGTTTTTCCATCCGCATAAATGACGTAACCAGCCGGGTTTCCGCCATAAGTTCCATCAGGCATGGAACTGGAGTGGACTGCATTCACCATTTTTACACGGCCAAAATCAAAATCATGGCCTCCGCCAATGTTCATGCCATGCACTTTATCTACATCATTGTTGCCCAGCCATCCCTGGATTTCTGCAATGCAAATGACCGTTGCATCGCTGTTGGTTTGGATGGTAAATACGTCTGCTACGTGGTCCACGTGGCCATGCGTCAGCAAAATATAATCCGGTTTGATGGCATCAATATCAACATCTTTGGCCAGTTCATTTGGGCTGATAAAAGGGTCAAACAGCAATTTAGCTTTTTCAGTTTCCAGCAAAATAGTTGCGTGGCCGTAATAAGTAACTTTCATATAAATTTAGTTTTAACCGAACAATTATTGTCCGAAAAGTTTACCTAAATCGCCCAAACCACCAAGCATACTTTGTGATAAAGCCGCCATTTCTGCCTGGTTCAGGTTTTCTGCCTGTTCAATAGCTTTGTTTACAGCTACGGCAAGCAATTCTTCCAGCTCTTCGCGGCCTGCTTCTTTGTAAAAATCTTCATTAATGCTGATGGATTGGATCAACCGGTTTCCATTTGCGATAACCGTGATCTTGCCATTTTCGGCGGTTCCTGTTACCGTAATTCCGTCCAAACGTTTTTTAACTTCATCAGCTTTTTGCTGTGCTTCAAATAATTTATCAAACATAATGCTGTTTTTATAGGTGTTTTTTATTGATCTTCTGTTTCTGTCCCGTTGCCGGTATAAGCACTTTTTCGGACAATTGGCATACCCGTTATCCTAAACAATTCATCCAAATGCAGCAAACTCCCGTTCACCATATTTCCTAACAAAACGATCGTAACATCGTTTTTCATGTCCCGCAAAAATATATGCCGGAAACCGTGCCACCAGCCGGTATGATAAACCACTTTTTGGCCCGGAGCTTCAAACAAACGCCAGCCATAACCATAATTAAAATGGCCGCGAAGCATCGGGTTTCTGTCTGTATAAGCAGAATCCTGGGTGGATTGCCTGATCAACCTGCCGGACCGGAGCGCGCGGTCGAACAAAAAAAGATCGGCTACCGTGCTGTAAATCCCTTTATCACCAACCGGGCCGTCCAGAAAATTTTGCGCTACAGAATATCGCCAGCTGTTGCGGTCATGGCCAACCACATCTGCCGGTATTTTTTCATAAACGGCTTTGGAATAGACGTTTGTGTGCGCCATATCTGCCGGTTTAAAAATATTTTCCTTCATAAATTGCGCATAAGGCATTCCTGATACTTTTTCGATGATCGCACCCAAAACCATAAAATTGGAATTATTGTACAAAAACCGGACGTTCGGTTTGTTGAACGGAGCTGGTTTGTATTGCGCAATCAGTGCCATTTCCTGGGCGTTGTTTAACCCTTTTCTTTGGTCGAGGTGTTGTTTTCGGTAGATGTCATCCGTAAAATAAACGTAGTTCATCATGCCGGAACGATGCGTGAGCAGCAGGCGGATGGTGATGCCATCGTACGGAAAGTTCGGAAAAAACTCTTTCACATTCTGGTCCAGTTTTAGTTTCCCTTGCTCCATCAGCATCAAAATAGCTGTGCCGGTCATGGTTTTAGAAACCGAAGCCAGCTCAAACTGCGAGTTTAGTTTCAGACTGTCGCGGGTTAAATAATTGGCCCAGCCGAAAGCCTTTTCATACAAAATTTTGCCGCCTTTGGCCACCAGCACATTGCCGTTAAAGCCGCTGTGTTTGTGCAGGTTCTGCATAAAATTGTCTATGCGTTTGTCGGCTTTTTGAGGATTGTATTTGAGGAGCGATGTGGTATCAAACGGTACTTCGGCAACAATTTCCTGTGGTGTTTTTGGATGTTTGGAGCAGGCAGACAGCAATAATAACCCGGCTGCAAGGGATAGCAAGTAGTTCTGTAATTTCATTAACCTATAAAATCTGTGGCTTTAACGAAGGCGAAAATTAGATATTATCTTACGAATGTGCAGGGAAAAGTTTCAATAATTATGATACTGTTTTTACCGGTGGTTTTTTAGGTTTTCGGGTGGAAGCAGGTTGTGCGATCAGTTTGCGTTTTGCCGCGTGAGGGATTGCAGCGGAAAGCCCGCAGCGTAGAGCGAGGACTTGCAGCGGAAAGCCCGACCCGCAGGGGCACGCCCAAAAAAGAGTGGAAAAAAGAAGAGAGCGAGGAGCGGAGGTATCGGAAAGACTAAATCAGTATATTTTTAACCTGGTAAAAGAAGTATATTTGGGTATGGAAGTAGTAATTATTAAAAGTATGAACCCGGACCATGTTCGGTTAATTACAGAATTTGCTGAAAATCTTGGTGATGAGGTTAATTTAATTAATGAAGAAGACGCTGTAGATTATGCATTAGGTAAGTTAATGTTGCAGAAAAAAACCGGTAGGGAAGTTAGCCGTGAAGTGATCCTGGCAAAACTTTAAACACATACTTCTTTTATCAACCTAAATTTCCCCTCCTAAAAACAGCATTGTAATTTTCTTGATTTGGATAGCGATGCTTTTAGATTTTGCCCTAAATTTGACGGCAATTACCAAAAAAAACCATGAGCTTCAGAACAGAACACGATACGATGGGCGCGGTGCAGGTGCCGGCCGACAAATATTGGGGCGCGCAAACCGAGCGTTCGCGCAATAACTTTAAAATCGGGCCGGCGGCTTCTATGCCAGTCGAAATCATCGAAGCTTTTGCTTATCTTAAAAAAGCAGCTGCGTTTACCAATACCGATCTTGGTGTGCTTTCTGCGGAGAAACGTGATTTGATTGCGCATGTTTGCGATGAGATTTTGGACGGAAAACTGGCTGATGAATTTCCGCTGGTGATCTGGCAAACCGGTTCGGGCACGCAATCCAACATGAACGTGAATGAAGTGGTGGCCAACCGTGCGCATGTTTTGCAGGGAAATATTTTGGGTGAAGGCAAAACGTTTATCCACCCGAATGATGATGTGAATAAATCGCAATCTTCCAACGATACTTACCCAACGGCCATGCACATTGCGGCTTATAAAATGGTTGTGGAAACCACAATTCCGGGTGTAGAAAAACTCCGTGATACACTGCAGGCCAAAGTAGAAGAGTTTAAAAATGTGGTCAAAATTGGCCGGACGCACTTAATGGATGCTACGCCGCTGACTTTGGGCCAGGAGTTTTCAGGTTATGTTTCGCAGTTGACGCATGGTTTGAAAGCTTTGCGGAATACTTTAGATCATCTTTCTGAGCTGGCTTTGGGCGGAACAGCGGTTGGGACTGGCATCAACACGCCAAAAGGTTATGATGTAAAAGTGGCCGAATACATTGCCAAATTCACCAATCTGCCTTTTATTACTGCGGAAAATAAATTTGAAGCTTTGGCGGCACATGATGCCATTGTGGAAACGCATGGTGCGCTAAAACAAATTGCGGTTTCGCTCATGAAAATTGCAAATGATATCCGGATGCTGGCTTCCGGGCCGCGTTCCGGTATCGGCGAAATCCATATTCCGGATAACGAGCCAGGATCCTCAATCATGCCCGGAAAAGTTAATCCAACCCAAAACGAAGCTGTAACGATGGTTGCCGCGCAAGTGATGGGTAATGATGTGACGATTTCTATCGGCGGATCCAACGGGCATTATGAGCTGAACGTTTTTAAACCCGTTATGGCTGCGGCATTTCTGCAGTCAGCACGTTTAATTGGCGATGCCTGCGTTTCTTTTACAGATCATTGTGCGGTTGGCATCACCCCAAACCATGAAGGCATAAAAAAGCATTTGGAAAACTCGCTGATGCTGGTTACGGCATTAAACCCGCATATTGGTTATGAAAACGCGGCCAAAATTGCCAAAACGGCTTTGAAAGAAAACCAATCGCTGCGTGAAGCGGCTATCGGTTTGGGTTTGCTGACGAATGAGCAGTTTGATGCCTGGGTTCGCCCGGAAAATATGATTGGCAGTTTATAAGCCCCACAAACCTCAAAGCCTCACCCTAAACCCCTCTCCAAAAAAGAGGGACTTTGCTTTTCTAAATGTTAAAAAAACAATACTTCTTTTACCTGCTATTTTTTGTTGTTGCGATGGTTTCGTGCAAACGTAAACAAGCTGTGCAGGAACCCGGAACCGGGTTCCTGCAGGGTGAATGGCAGCAGGATTCTGTACGGATGCAAAGCAGGCTGCTCAGTTATTCTTTGTATCATTTTCAATTTCGTTGTGATTCGGTTTATATCACCACCAATAATTTCAGCAAGGTAAATTATGGCGCAGACAGCTGCATGAACAAAGGCAACTGGAAAGAATATGTGCGCGGCAAATACGAATTGCACCATGATACATTGCGCGTGCGGGGTTTGTATTGCCATCCGGATTTCAGCTTAAAAAACGAAGGCTGCTTTCATATTGGTGTATATGAAGATTTGTTTAAACTGAAAAAGCAATCAGGTTCATCGTTTCATGTGATCAGTTTTTCCAGCACTATTCCGTTCAATCTCCGTTTGATCAAAAAAACTATTTGTCGGCCACAACCACTTTAAATTATTTTTTAATATGAAATCCAACAAAATTACCATGCTGTTTTTAGCCCTGTTTTTTATGTACCTGCCGCTGCAATCGATGGCTTGGGGAATGCTGGGCCACCGCGTTGTCGGGCAGATTGCCGATAGCTATCTCAGCAAAAAAGCGCGTAAAAACATTGCACTGATTTTGGGTGATGAATCCGTAGCGATGGCCAGCACCTGGGCCGATTTTATTAAATCTGATCCGGCTTACAGTTATTTATCGCCCTGGCATTATGTTGATTTTGATCAGCAGTTTGCCTATCCGAAAATGCAGTCATTTTTAAAGCAGGACACTGCGGTTGATGCTTACACCAAGCTCAACCTGATCATTTCTCAGCTTAAAAACAAAAACCTGGAACAAGCGAAAAAACAGATGTATTTGCGCCTGCTGATCCATATTGTGGGCGATGTGCACCAGCCGATGCACACGGCGCATACGGCGGATAAAGGCGGAAATGATGTCAAACTGTTCTGGTTTAACAAGCCAACCAATCTGCACGCGCTTTGGGATTCGAATATGATTGATGACGAACAATTAAGTTATACCGAATATACCAACTGGATTAACCACAGCAGCAAAGCGCAGCGCGAAGCTTTGCAGCACGATGATATCAGCAAATGGCTTTACGAATCGAGCCAGATTTCTGAAAAACTTTATACGGAAATTAAGCCCGAAGCCCATTTGGGCTATCGCTATACGTTCGATCATATCGCGATAGCCAACCAGCAATTGCTGAAAGGCGGTATCCGTTTGGCCGGGATTTTAAATGAATTGTTTGGATAGTTGGTAAGAGGTAAAGGGTTAAAAGGTGAAAGGAGGACCTTTATCGTTCGTCTTTCACCTTTCCTCCTTTTGCCTTTAATCTTTCTCCAATGAAAATATTAATGGTTTGCCTCGGTAATATCTGCCGTTCGCCGCTGGCAGAAGGCATTGCATTATGAAAGATCAGGTTGCAAAAGCCGGTTTGGATTGGGAAGTGGATTCTGCCGGGACCGGAAGCTGGCATATCGGCCAAGAACCGGACCGGCGTTCTATCCGCGAAGCCAAAACGCATGGCATTGACATCAGCCAACAGGTTTGCCGTCAGTTTGATATTAAGGATTTTGATAATTTCGACCTGGTTTTGGTGATGGATCACAACAACTTATCTGATGTTTTGACTATGGCGAGAAACGATCAGGACGAACAAAAAGTAAAACTGCTTCTGAACGATAAAGACGTGCCCGATCCGTACTTTGACGACAAGCAGTTTGCACCGGTTTTTGAATTGATCGAAGCTGGTTGCAAGGATGTGATCAGGGCGAATAAATAATATCGGTTATTACGTGAATGCTTCTTTTATCGGGTTAAAAATTTATTCGTTTAGCCATTTGTTTACCAGTTGATCTGCCTGTTCATTAGTCAAAAAATTACCTTCATGGATTTGCTGTTTTGATTCTTCTATGCGCTGAATCTGTTCTGGTGCTAAATTAGGTTGATCTGATATTACATATTTTCTATCCAAAATCTGCTTTACCGCAAGCAAGAAATCTTCATTATTTATGTTTTCAATACTTTCGTGTAATAGAGATTTGATGTTTTGTGTGCTCATTGCTTTTCAATCAAATATAGCAAAGTGAATTGGTATTCACCAGGTTGCTAGTTTCAGTTTCGAGTAAAAGTGGTTTTTGTTTAGATTAGGACTCTTCTGCTATAAAAATCGGTTTTAATCGGGCGGTTACTTTAAAGGATGCCTGAACTAAGGAAGCTAAGAAGGGTTGATGCTGTTTTTTGAGGAGAAAACTGGTAAATTTAAAAGTTGCTTTAATTTTATTTATAGTGGTTTATATTAATTTTTCATTAAGCCGCTTTTAGTTTTATGATGTTTTCTTCAGAATTTCGCTCACTCCAAATTATATAATTAGCTTGTTTATTCTTTAATGCTTCCAAAAATTCACCTTTAATTGGTTTTTCGTCGTCATTAATTATGGCAATTGCAGTTACACTTTTTTTACTAACCCTTTCTCTTATTGGTTTTATATCATCCCAGCTAAAAAGGAAACTACTCAGTGTTTGTTTACTGATAGTATTAAAAGATTTTAAAACTAGTTCACTGTTTTTTCCTGCGATTTGAAAATCAAACATAAATTCTAAACCTGTGGCACCTTTTGATATAAAATCAGGTGTATATATAATATTCTTTTCATCGAGATAAGTTCTTACATCTTCTTTAAAAATTGAAAGCACATTTGATTTTGATAAAACATACAAGTCATTCAATTCAATAATAGCTGAAAGAAAGTTGTGTTTCTTTTGTGAAAAATTTTGTTCTGTTGTTTCAGTAATTAGTTCGTCGTCCTTACACTGAATACCATAGTTAAGCAAGATTCGTTCAGCGATATTTCTTCTTTCCCCTACTCTAGATAGGGAAGTACCAACTAAATCAAGATTATGAAACGTTTCACCATTATCTGACAATGTTATTTTATCTTCTTTTTTCCTTGCATACATTTCGATTACATCATTAAAAAGACCAATAAACGGAGTCTGAATAGCTACCCATTCCGTTCGTTGATCTGGAATAATAACTGTTTTGCTTTTTAACCACGTGTAATAATCGCTTATTAATGTATTTGCCCAAGTCATAATATTGAATTCTGAATAGTAAAGGGTGAAACAAGATTAATTTCTTTGGCAAAAGCACTAATGGCATTGCTAAAATCATCAGTATTGTTAACATCTAAAACAGGAAAATTATATTCCTTCAAAGGAACAGCCCATGCTAGGTCTCTAAAACCTTCTACAAATAAGTGAACGTGAGGCTCGTTTTGAAAAAAGTAACCAACATAAGGTTTTGCAATTTCAGGAACATAATCTGTTATAGTTTCAGGATTTTTGTGACCTCCTTTGTAATCGATTCTAATAAGTCCTTCTCTACTATTATTCTCTTGAGTGTGAAATGAAATTTTGAATGTTATCTTTCTATTAGAAGTTATTTCGAATAAAAATTCATATTCAGGCTCATCCAAATTACGTAAAGTAAAACGAGTTTTTTCATCTGAAAGATTAATAATTGCTGTTCCTCCTACCATACTTTTAGGAAGTTTAATCAATTTTGAAGCTAACACATTTGAAAACATTCCTTTAATCTTACTTGATGTCGTAAAGTAATTAAAAAAAGTTTAGAAACTAATATTCTGATTTTTATTGAATTGTTCTCAAACCCTAATACTTCCTAACCAAATTATTCAAAATCATCCGGCTCGAATCCGTAACCATTCGCGTACTGTCCTGTGGTGTAAAATGGCGTTTAAAAGCAATTAGTGCAGCCGTAGAATCTCTTGTATCATAACCAATTAAACGCATCGCTTGCAGGAAGTTGAAGTTTGCCGCAACAGAATCCAATTTAACATCATACCAGTTGCCAAATCCATGATCAGCCAGCGTTTTCCAGGGGAAATATTTATTGGGATCGACTTTACGGCCAGGCGCAATATCGCCGTGGCCAATAAAATTTGCCGTCGGGATATTGTAGGCTTTTTTTAAGGTTGATAAAAGAAGCATCAAACTATTAATCTGTGCTTCCGGAAAAGGCACGAAACCATTGTTGTCCAATTCAATCCCGATAGAATTACTGTTGATATCCGTATTGCCGCCCCATTTGGCGTTTCCGGCTTGCCAGGCGCGCAGGTAATCGTTCAACATGTGGAAAACCTTGCCGTCTTTCCCGATCACATAATGTGCGCTCACTTGCGTTCTGGGCAGCGTAAAAGTTTTTAGCGTTTGCTCTGTCGAGTTTTGCGCCGTGTGATGGATGATCACATAATTCGGTTTCCGCATGTTGAAATTTGTAGTGCCAACCCAGCTTTTTTTATCGGGTATTTCTCCTGCTGTTGCTGGCGGGGTTTGTCCGATAATTTTAGCATATTCCTTCGCTTGTTTTTTGTAAGATCGATTGGTGATGGCATAAGGATTTGTTGCACAACCGGCAAAAAGTAACGTTGCGGCGGTAATTAATGAAAAGTTGAATTTGTTTTTCATTTTGATGATGTCAATTATAACGATGCTTCTTTTACCGGCCTAAATATTGTAAAGCCAGTCCAACCCGTTCCGCAACTTCTTTTGCACCCAAAACTTCGGCAATATCAAACACAGCCGGGCCAAATTTCCCGCCAACCAAAATTATCCGGAATGGCAGCATCACTTCAGCGATTTTGATACCTTTTTCGGTAGCCAAAGCTTTAAATGTAGCTTCAATTGTTGCTGCCTCCCAAGGGTTGATTTCAGTTAATTTTTGGATGAAAGCAGTAAAAAAATCTGTTTTGGCAGCGTTCCATTTGGGTTGGATGCTTGGCCAGTCGGTGGTGCTTTCTGTTGGTTTTTGGAAGAAGTAAGCCGCATGCTCGTAAAAATCAGTTAATAAAGTGCAGCGGTCTTTTACCAGATCAATAATTTTTTTAAGCTGAGGATTGTTCTCCGCAAAAATACCATGATCACGAAAAACCGGAATTACCAAAGGTTCCAAATCCTGAGCCGCACTTTGCTTGATCCATTCGTGGTTGAACCATTTTGCTTTTTCAAAATCAAACTGTGCCCCGGCTTTACTGATGCGGTCTAAAGAAAATTCGCGCAGCAATTCTTCCAACGAAAATAGTTCCTGATCGGTGCCATTGTTCCAGCCCAGCATTGCCAGCAAATTCACAAAAGCTTCTGGCAAAAAGCCCAGTTCGCGGAAACCTTTTGTCAAATCGCCGGATTTTGGATCCGTCCAGTTCATCGCATAAACCGGGAAACCCAAGCGGTCGCCATCGCGTTTGCTCAGTTTTCCGTGTCCGTCTGGTTTCAAAATCAACGGTAAATGCGCCCATTCTGGCATGGCATCTTTCCAGCCCAAATATTCCCACAAAAGCAAATGCACCGGTGCTGATGGCAACCATTCTTCTCCGCGGAAAGCATGGGAAATTTTCATCAGGTAATCATCCACCACAACCGCCAAGTGATAAGTCGGCATTCCGTCGGCTTTCAAAAGCACTTTATCATCTACGGTGCTGGTTTCAAAATTAACGCGGCCACGGATCAAATCCGTAAAACCAATCGTTTCATCCACCGGTATTTTAATGCGGATAACGTGCGGCGTGCCAGCATCAAGCAAAGCCTGTACTTTGTTTACCGGCAAAAAAATGGAATTACGCAATCCATTCCGGTGCGCGTGCCCGTATTGAAAATTCGGGGTTTCTTCCCGTTTTTGTTCGAGTTCTTCGGGCGTATCAAAAGCGTAATAAGCGTGGCCTTGTTCAACCAATTGCTCGGCATACTGGCGGTATATTTCTTTGCGCTCACTTTGGCGGTACGGGCCGTATTCGCCGCCGGCTTGCGGGCTTTCATCCGGCGTGATACCGCACCAATCCAGGCAATCCAAAATGTACTGTTCGGCACCTTCCACAAAGCGCGTTTGATCGGTATCTTCTATCCGCAAAATAAATTTGCCATTATTCTGGCGCGCAAAAAGGTAATTAAAAAGTGCCGTGCGCACGCCGCCCAAATGCAGGCCGCCGGTTGGGCTTGGTGCAAAACGCACTCTTATTTGATCAGACATTATATAAATTTTATCGGTAAAAACAGCATTTGTTTAATTAAAGCAAAGATAAGTTTTAACATTTGTAGTTAAGGCTTAAGAGAAGCAAGCAAAGTCAAAATGAGTACAACAGCAATATTCCCTGATAATTCCCGTATTTTGAAACGGATGAACCCTTACGAACATAAACGCCAGTGGAATTACCTGCTGCTTGTTTTTGCCGCCATAATTGCCAGCGGATCTTTGCTTTACACCAATTATCTGGTTAAAAATATTGCCAAAGCCGAGCATACGCGCGCCGAAGTTTGGGCCAGGACGATGCAGCAGCAGCTTTCTTCGGATGACAATGATTTCCTGAATTACGTTTTTACCGTGCGTGATAGCCTTTCCGTTCCGGCCATTATCACCAACCAAAAAGGCGATTTTATCTCTGTAAAAGGCCTGGATTCTACCAAAACTTTTATTGATGTAGAAGAAAACCACGCGCCGGGGGCAAAAGCTGTAAAAAAGTACGACCTGCCATATTTTAAAGACGAACTGGCATTTATGAAAGGGCAGCACGCGCCCATCCGCCTCAACATCCCAAGCATGTTTGGCAACAGCTACTGGCTGGTTTATTATAAGGATTCGTTACTGCTCACACAGCTCAAAATTTTCCCTTACGTACAGCTTTTGCTCATCGCGGTTTTTTTGATTGTGGCTTATACGGCTTTTAATTCATCGCGAAAATCAGAACAAAACCAGGTTTGGGTTGGCCTGGCGAAAGAAACCGCGCATCAGCTGGGCACGCCTATTTCTTCGCTGATGGCTTGGATTGAACTGTTGAAAGATAAGTTTGATGCCGAGGACGATCCGTTGCTGCTGGAAATGGACAATGACGTGAAGCGGTTGGAAATTGTGGCCGATCGTTTCTCCAAAATCGGTTCCAAGCCTAACCTGGAACCGCAAGTGGTTTATGATGTGGTGAAAGATTATGTGGATTATTTCAAAGTCCGGGTTTCCAACAAAATCAGTTTTGAGCTTTTGGGCGATACACATCTCAAAGCCGGATTGAACATTCCGCTGTTTGATTGGGTGATTGAAAACCTGCTTAAAAACGCCGTTAATGCCATTGAAGGAACCGGGCAAATCAAAGTAATGATCCGCGGAAGCGCAGCCAAAAAATTAGTTTATATCGATGTAAGCGATACCGGAAAAGGGATTCCGCGTTCCAAGTTTCTCACCGTTTTTCGTCCGGGTTATACCACGCGCAAACGCGGCTGGGGTTTGGGGCTTTCATTAACCAAAAGAATGATCGAAAACTACCACAACGGACAAATTTTCGTGAAAGATTCTGAAGTTGGCAAAGGCACTACCTTTCGTATCATTTTAAAAAATATTGCAGCATGACAAAGCCTCAACCCGAAGAATACGCGCCGTTTTATAAAGGTTATATTGATTCAATTGCTGAGGAAGATGTACTGGACGTGCTTGCATCCAACCAAAGCAAAACTTACGATTTCTTTTTATCGCTCCCACTGAAAAAAGCCGATTTTGCTTATGCTGAAGGAAAATGGTCGATAAAAGAAGTATTGGGCCACATGATTGATACGGAACGGATTATGAGTTACCGTTTGCTGCGGTTTTCGCGTGCCGATCATCATCCGCTGGCTGGTTTTAATGAGAATTTTTTCAGTTCGAGATCAAACTACAAAACGCGGACGTTGGAAAGCCTGGCTGATGAATTTTCCGCGTTACGGAAAGCCAACTTGTATTTGTACCAAAACCTCAGCGAAGAACAATTAAAGCGAAAAGGAATGGCCAGCAACGCAATGGTTTCCGTTAAAGCATTGCTGTATATTATCGCCGGCCACGAGCTGCATCACCTTAAAATCATCAAAGAAAAATACCTGTAAAAGAAGCATTTACAGTCCTTTTTTCTTTTCGGCTTTACTTTCAATGATATATGCGGTGAATAAACCTAATCCGCCGAAAATAGCTATCAGTGAAAAATATAATGCTGGGTTAGCAGTTCTATAATTAGCTATAAAATTATCTAATAAATAAGCTAAAAATAAACCTAAACCAGAGCCAATTAATAGCAAACCAAAGGTTAAGATAAATGCGGGGTTACTTTGCCTTTGTTTTGGTAAATCTGTTTGTGGATCCATACCACGTTCAATCATTGCCATCCGTTCTTTGTTTCGTAAATAAACGATGCCGAAGATCAAGACAAATAAGCCAAGCGACACCAAAATAACCATTAAAAGTGCTAAGTTTCCAGTATCCATTTTGTTTAAATTTAAATGTTTATTTAAGCTCAGACGACTTATTTTTCCGGCAGGTTACACCATCAGCATAAAATATTTTAGGTGATAAAAGAAGCATCAATTTATCATGTCAAATTGCAATGACAGCCAGAAAGGTAACCACCCAGGCGCGGTGGGCCGAACGGGTGCGCGGACGAGCGATCAGCCGTTCTTGATTTTTTGTTTCTTTTTGATCAAGCAAAAAGAAAAAGAAGAGGGCGAAGACCCGATTAATAAAAAGTATTGTAAAAGAAGTATGCAAATAAGCAAACCTGCAGTTGCCGGTATTACGTTCTTTTCCCTTGATGGAAAAGAACCAAAAGATCAAGAATGCCGGATCGCCTCCGGGCGGCATTCAGCCCTGCGCGCCTGGGTGGTTACCGTTCAGGTGTTTACTATTCTAACGCTGTTTTGGTTAGCATTTTGTCATTTCGACCAAAGGGAGAAATCTTCATCGAAGTTTTTGATTCTAATTTAATGAAGATTTCTCCTATCGTTAAAATAACAGCTCTTAAAATTATATCGATAAAAGAAGCATCGCTTGTAACCTACATTTGCTTCCCGGCGTCTTAACTTACAATTGATGCAAAAAGAGTTAAACGATACCGATTTAATTAACCAGGTGCTGGCCGGCAACCAGGCTGCTTATGCAGTTTTGGTAAAACGCCATCAACGGTACGTTTTTACGCTGGCTTTGCGTTTTACCAAAAAGCGGGAAGATGCCGAGGAAATTGCACAGGATTGTTTTGTAAAAGCCTACAAAGCGTTGGCCGGTTTTCAGCAGCAATCCAAATTTACAACTTGGTTGTACACAATTGTTTACACGACGGCCATGACTTTTCTCCGCAGAAAAAAACTGGAAACTTATTCATTGGATGATGATGCTGTTTTTATCGAGGTAAATCAGCAATCAGATTTTAAGTCGAATTTGGCCGAACAGAAATCACAATCGTATTATATTAATCTGGCAATCAGTCAGTTATTGCCGGATGATGCAGCGGTTCTGACCTTGTTTTATCAAGGCGAACAATCATTGGAAGAAATTGCGGCTGTGGTAAAAATGGAAACCAATACGATGAAGGTAAAACTGCACCGGGCGCGGCATCGTTTAAAAGAAAAGCTGGAAATTTTGCTAAAAGAGGAAGTGAGGGAATTATTATGAATATGGAAGAAAAATTGTGGGATTATATCGATGGTTTTTGTACGGAAGAAGAGCGAAAAGCAATTGATTTATTGTTGAAAACAGACGAGAATTATCATCATAAATACTTGGAAATGAAGGATTTTCAAGAAAATATTTCTTTGCTGGAGATAGAAGAACCTGCCATGAATTTCACTTTCAACATAATGGAAAGCGTTCGGGGAGAAAAAATTTTAAAACCGCTGAAAACCACTGTTGATCAACGGATTATCTTTGGGATTGCAGCATTTTTTTTGTGTTGCACCATGCTTCTTTTAGGCTATGTTTTTATGAATATCAATTGGACAGCTTCAACCCAAATTAAAATTCCGGAAATAAAAATCCCGTCTGTAAACGCTAATTTCAGCTCGGTCCTGCTGAAAGGGTTTTTGTTTCTTGATTTGATTTTAGGATTGTTTTTTGCAGATCATTATTTCAGAAAGTTGTTTTTTGAAAAGAAATAACGCTAATTTTAAAAATCAATCAGCTTTCTAAAAAAAATAAGAAATAATGGCAAAAGCAACAATAGAAGTGATCGAAGCTTTACGGAAAACGGCGGCAAATTTGCAAAACAAAGCACCTTATCAATGGGGACACATGGGCAGCTGCAATTGTGGCAATCTGGCACAAGTGGTTACAAATCTGGACAAGGCGGCCATCCATCAGGAAGCGATGCGGCGACATGGTGACTGGAACGAGCAATTATTTGATTATTGCCCGCAAAGTGGTTTGCCATTCGATCATATAATTGACACAATGCTGGATTTTGGTTTCACGCGGACAGACTTGGCTCAGCTCGAAAAACTTTCTGATGATGCCGTGCTGGCCAATCTCCCGCATGAAAAACAATATCTTAAACGAAACAATAGTGAAGACGTAATTAAATATTTATTGAGCTGGGCAGATTTGCTGGAAAAACAGTTTATTTCTGGTATGGTAATTGATAAATCCTTATTTGAACCAGTAGCAATATTGGTTTAATTGTGATAAGGTTTAGGTTGAAAGCTCCACGGACATTGTTTCGTGGGGCTTTTATTTTTTAGAAAGATTTCAAGGATAAATTAATTTTAATAGTTACTGAACAAAGAAATTATTTATTTAAATTTAGAGTGAGTTATAATATTGATCTAAAAATTAATAGCTGAAATATATGAATGCTAAAACTGTAATTATAGTTCTAATATTTACTTCTATTTTAAATCTTTCGTTTGAATGCAAAACGTGCCGAAATCGTAATTTGTATTTGGATGATACTAAAAGTTGGTTTCCGATTAAAGGTAAAACACAATTAACATTTATTGATAATTTGGGTAATTCTACAGTTTTTAAGTTGCACGTGGTGGATACTACAGCTACAGCAATCGATCAAGAATGTGGTGCTATAACTAATTATCAATACATTAATTCATCTCTTTATTTGAACTCGAATAAAACTGATTCAATTTATTTTACTCTTGGTTCCAGTGCATGGCTGTGTGTTAGAGCATATAGCAATAATAATCCTAACATTACTATGTGTGATGTTTTCGGACAAACGAAAGAAGGAATAATTGCAAAAAGGCTATCTAACTATCATTTAAGGAATAAGATTTATCCGGAAGTTATCTTGTTGATTCATAATCAAGGTTATTCCGATAATATTGATTCTGTATTTATCGCAAATAAGGTTGGAATAATTGGTTTAAATTATTTTAACAAAAAATATGTGTTACAGTAGTTTGGTTTTGTTTAGGAAAGTAACTTGGCAATAACCACACCTGTTTAAAAGAACACAGTAGGATTATGCAAAAATTTAATTTAAAAGATACAGCTGTCAAATTGAAAGAAATCAACAATTTGTATAAAATCACGCCTATTGTAAAAGCTTTAAAAGGTGCTTTTATAGCATCTGATAATTTTAGCTATAAAACAGAGCTTTTAAAAGAACTATCTAAAAAATACTTGTAAACTATTACAGATGTAATTGATGCTAAAATTATCTTATAAAAGAAGCATCAGGTAATTATAGTTACTTTATCTCCCACAAAAAAACCAGTTAAATAATTATTCATCATCCAACTGGTTTTATAATTTTGAACAAAGCTTTGCAGCTTAATTCTCCGGATCTCTCGGCGCAACCTTTTTGATAAAGAAACCGGCACTCAGCAAGCCTAAAACGCCTCCGATCAAAGCCCATAAAAAAGTACCTTTTACAATATAAGCGATGATGATACCGGCCAGCAGGCCAACGATATAATATAAATTATCAAAGCTTTTAACTTCTTCTGTTTCGTGATTTTCCATGATGCTGTTTTTATGGCAGTAAAATTAACCGAATAATCAATCGCTGCCTAATGCTAATTTGTATTTTTTGCTTTGCTGATCAGATTGATAAACAAACGGTAAGCCCCCGGAACACCTGCCGGCAGTTCCCTGAAAAACACCAGAGAAGTGTAAACAAACCGCCCTTTTCCGTAATCGGCCACCAGTAATGAACCTTTGCTGGGTGCTTCATTCGGGTCGTTCATCTGCAAAACGGTTTTGTATTTTGGGTCGATGTCATCAGCAAAATAAATACCGCGTTCTTGGATCCAGCCTTTAAAATCTGCTTGTGTAATTTTGTTGGGATAATTCAGGATCGGATCTGCAGGATTTAAAATTGTAACCGGCGCATTTTCATCTGTTACCCGAACGTTCACAATACGGAAAGGATATGGCCCGATCTGGTTCGTTACCAAGCCATTGTTATTGTTGTATTGCACCAGCAAATTACCACCATTTTTAACATATTCCAACAGTTTTGGCTGCTCTACCGGCAAACGCGTATTGATATTAAAATCGCGGATACCGATAATGATCGCATCAAAAACAGTTAGATTTCCATTCAGGATTTCGTTTTCAGTTAAAGTAGATACCTGGTAGCCAACCTGTTGTAAAGCTTCCGGAACCAGATCACCGGCACCGGGTAGATAGCCAATCCTTTTACCGGCAATCTTCAAATCAACATTAACCAGTTTAGCCTGCGAAGGCGGAAAATAAGTGATGTTCGGAATATGCTCATACCTGATCTGGTAAATTCCTTGCGTAGAAGTTTCGCCGTTCACTTGCGTAATGGCTTGTATGGTATCCGTTTCTGTTTTGCTGCTGGTAGAACTTACGGCGAAAGTGGCTGTCCATTCTTCTCCCGATTTTTTGCCGGTAAAAGAAGCATTGGCTGGCATAATTTTCCATCCGGCAGGTGCTTTTAAACTGATAGAACCGCTGCTGGTTGTAAAACTTTTCAGCTTCACTACAATTTGTTTTGATTGATTACTGTTAAAAACATAAACCTGCTGATCTAAGTTTGCCGTAACCGGCGGCGTGATTTCCAGCGGCTGATAAACTTCACCCCGGACCGGGCTTACATATTTGTACATTAATTGGCGGTGCAAGGTGAATAAATGGCCGTAAATCACAAATTGCCAATCCACCGTAACCGGATCAGGGTTTTCAGGATAACCAACCAATTCCTGATTGGCTACCGGATACATCTCATGAACCTGCGCACCAGCAAGCCAGTAAGGTTGCGTAATTTTTTTGGCAAGCGTTTTACTGCTAAAATTCAGCAACTTGTTGGCAGGCAATAAAGTATTGAAGGTTTTTGCCTGATTATCAACTATTGTAGCCACAAATTTAACTGGGCTTCCAGATCGGTCAATTACCTGATTACTAATATTAATGCTGTCGCCCAAAGCATAAGTTGGATCGATGGCATAGCTTTCCAGCCATAAACCGGCGCAGGCAGGAATTAGTAAATTCAGTTCTTTGATTTTTTGTGTTTTCCAGTAAGCATCAGTCAGTTTTTGCGTGGAAGCATAAATATCCATCAGCAGCGGTAGCGATTTGGCAGGTGTTTCCGGGTTAAAGCTTTTTTCCAGATCGTTAACACGGATGTTGATTGGATCGCCGCCTTGAACTCTTTTCCAGGTGGTATTGACGCCATCCATCAAATCGGTGCGTGGTGCATCGCCCAAAATCGTTTTAAAAAACTCGTCGGATTGGCCGCGTTGTTTGGCCGTGCCAAATCCCTGGCTTTTGTGGTTGGATCGGCTATCGGCAGCAATTTCGCCATAACCTTTTCCCAGCAAAGTATTGTAAACGCCAACATCTATCTTAAACTGATCCGGGCTGGTGGTATCGTTCCCGCCAAAGTTAAACGTGTTCCAAAGCAGTCGTTTGGCTTGCCAGGGCTGCACAAATTTTAATTGTTCGGGGAAACGGGTTGGATCAGCAGCAGCCGTAAAAGCCTCCTGCGCCAAAATTGCTGAAGCGGTATGATGCCCGTGGCCGCCTTCGCCTGTGGTTGGAAAACGGCAGATCATCACATCCGGCCTAAATTTTCGGATCACCCAAACCACATCGCCCAAAACTTTTTCCTTGTCCCAAATCTTGAGCGTTTCTTCCGGTTTTTTGGAAAAACCAAAATCTTTGGCGCGGGTAAAAAATTGTTCGGCACCATCTACGCGCCTGGCTGCCAGCAATTCCTGTGTGCGTATCAAACCAAGTAATTCACCTTGTTCGTTGCCAATCAGGTTTTGTCCGCCATCTCCGCGGGTCAAAGCCAAATAACCGGTCCGATAATGTTTTTCTTGGGCGAGATAAGCCAGCAAGCGCGTATTTTCATCATCCGGATGCGCCGCAATATAAAGGACACTACCCAAAACAGGCAGTTTTTTAAGTTCCTGTTCGATGGAAACCCGATCAGCAGGAGGAGCGGTTTGTGCCGATACTGTTTTTATCCATATAAAAGTGGAAACCAAAATCAAAAACTGCCTTGTCATCTTTTTAAACTAAACATTTATTGTTACTCCTCTGAAAACATTACTTGTAGCAAAGCATTTACTGCTTCCCTTTGGTTTTTATCCAGCTCCCCGTCTTTTTTTATGATCCTGCTTTTATCTATAGCTTTTATCTGATCAAAGGCCAAAACTCCCGGCTTGCCATTATGGTTGGTAGATAGCCTGGTAGGATAGGTTTTATTTGTTGGGGTAAAAGGTATGATTATGACGGTACTTAAAGCAGCGTTTGCTGCATTTGGGGAAACGATAAGGCATGGCCTTACTTTTGCTATTTCTGAGCCTTTGTCAGGGTTTAAGTTTACCAATACCGCTTCCCATTTTTTATAAGGCTTATTCATCCGCTAATCCGTCTTTTAGCGTTATGTCCCAATCGTTAAACTCTGGCTCCGGGCTTGTATCTGCCTGGGCAAATATAGCTGCCCATTGACTTAAAGGAGGCACTGTTGAGGCTGGTTTGATAAGTATCCCTTCTGTGGTTGGCTCCAGTATAACCTCAGTAGTACCTAATGACAGGGCCAATTCTTTAGGCAGCCTTACTCCTTTAGAATTTCCTATTTGCGTCACCCTTGCATAATATATATGTTGCATAACATAAAGGTAATAACTTTTATTATAACGTCATAGTCTCAAATTGCAAATAGGTAACCTTTATGAAAGCTAAACGTTGTATGAGAGGGATTATCCATGATCATATTAAAATGTTCAAATTTTTAGGTGATAAAAGAAGCATATAACTTATTTGGGATTATCCTAATTTAAATTGATAAAAGCAAAAAACACTGCTTTTATCACCTCAAAGTAATTAGCCAACATTTTTAAAAATTATTTTTTATTAATCAATCGTTTGATTAACTTTGTACCAGGAATGGAAAAGGAAAAAACCGATAAAAAAGATCATATTCTGGACATTGCCGAAAAGGTTTTTTCGGAGTTGGGATATGAGGGCGCTTCTACCCGTTTGATTTCGGGCGAAGCAAATGTAAACATGGCCATGCTGAACTATTATTTTGGTTCGAAGGAAGGCTTGTTCATTGCTGTTTTTGAACGAAAAATCTATTCTTTGAAAAACTTATTACAAAACATTATTGAGGATGAAACTTTAAGTTCATGGCAGAAATTGGAACGCTGCATTGATAAATATATAGACCGGGTTGTGGTGAACAGTTGCTTCCATAAATTGGTTAACCGGGAAGTTTCTTTAAACAGGCCTGCAGAGATGAATGATAAGATCACCGATATATTGATGGTTAATGTAATGGAGTTTAAAAAAGTGATGCAGGAAGGCGTTGACAACGGTTCTTTTTTTAAAGGTGCCGATTTGGAGCTATGCGTGGCAACTATTTTTGGGACCAAGAATTATATTATCAATACACCTCATCTTTCATCCCGGATATTAGGCAAAGATGTAATGGATCAGGATTTTATGGAAACAGAAATGAACCCCCGGATGAAAACTTATATGAAAAGACTTTTAAAATCTTATTTAGTAATAGAAAATGACAGAACAAATTTATAAACCGAATCCGGCTAATGCAACCGGCAGGAGGTATCATCTTTTCAAATCTTTGCTGGGTTTGCTGCTGATTGGTGGTTCAATCTCCACTGCACATGCACAGGACAGAACGCTAACACTTGACGAAGCGATTAAATTAGGTCTTGCAAACAGCAAAACACTCAAATATTCTCAGTCTAAAATCGATCAGGCTGTATCACGTTATAATCAGGCTAAAGATTTGGCATTGCCTACAGGATCAGTTAGTTATATGTATAGTAGGGCGCAAATTCCGGCCAATACTCTAAACTTAGGCCCGAGTTCTTTTAGCCTGCCAAAAAGTGCAAACGCCAATTTGGGTATTGCTTCTTTGGCAGAACCGATTTTTGCCGGGGGAAAATTTAAATACGCCAAAGAATCTACGGATTTGCTTGTACAGGTGGCACGTTTGGATGTTGATAATGACAAAGACCAGGTAACTTACGGCATCATCAGTGCTTACTATAACTTGTACAAAGTGCTGCAAAATAAGAAAGTTGTTGAACAAAATTTAACAACTGTTGACCAGCAGATCAAACAGGCACAGCGGTTTTTTGATCAGGGCATCGTTACTAAAAATGATGTTTTGCGTTTCCAGTTACAACGGTCTGATATTGAACTGAATGGCATCGACCTGGAAAGTAACCGCAAAATAATTAACTATAATCTGGATGTGCTGCTGGGTTTGCCGGAAACAACGCAAATTCAGGTAGATCAGGTAAATACAACAGATCATCCGGTTTTGCCGCTGACGAGTTACCTTGATACTGCTTTTGCAAACCGCGCGGAAATTAAGCAATTGGATTTGCGTACCCGTGTAGCCGAAACAAATATTAAAAATACCCGTGCCGACAGGTTGCCAACACTGGCTGCCACATTTGGTGCTTATTATTTGGACATTTCGCTTAATCCGCTGCCAACCAGAGGAAGTTACGTTACACCAATAACAGCAGGTTTGGCTTTTTCATGGAATTTTGGTTCCCTGTGGAGCAATAAAAACAAGGTATCGGAGGCGCGCATTGAGCGCGATCAAACGGTTATTAATAAAGGAATTACTACAGATAATTTGAAAAATGAGGTGAATCAAAACTATCAGAATTACTTATCTGCCTTAAATAGAGTGAATTTATTGCAAACATCTATCGCGCAAGCTACTGAAAATAACCGCCTGCAAGAATCACGTTACAAAAGCAGTATTGCTTCGGCAACAGACCGTGCAGATGCACAGACTTTGCTTTATCAGGCACAAATTAATTTGGAACTGGCAAAAGCAGACGCAGGTTTAGCCTATTACAATCTTTTAAATTCAACCGGAAAAATCAATAAATAAAAAAATACCTCATAAAAACAGCATCGATATGGCACAGGAAATAGGAACAGAAGAACCAGTAGTTACCAAAAAACCAAACAGGGTTATCCCGATTATTTTGGGTTTGGTGATTTTAGTAGGGATCGTATTTGGGATCAGGGAATATATTTATTACAGCAAACACGAAGATACGGACGACGCACAGATTGATGGCGACATCAGCCCGGTTGTAGCCCGCGTAGGTGGTTATGTAGATAGTATTGCTTTTGAAGAAAATACGCATGTAAATAAAGGTCAGGTTTTAGTTAAACTGGATGACCGGGATTACAAAGTGAGGGTTGAACAGGCGCAGGCAGCCCAGAAAGGTGCCGGTGCGAGTGTTGGCGTTGGCCAGTCGCAAATTACCACAACCACAGCTAATTCTGCTGAGGCTAAGGCGCAAGTACAATCTGAAAGTGCAAAATTAGAACAGGCAAACCGCGATTACGCACGTTATGCCAATCTGGTAAAAGATGGTTCTGTAACACAGCAGCAATTTGACCAGGCAAAAGCAAACCGTGATGTTGCCCAAGCTAATTACGGTGCGGCAAAAGAACAATATAAGGCAGCACAAGAGCAAATCGGTACAACCCGCAATCAATTAAAAGTAACCAATACCGGCGTAAACCAGCGTCAGGCTGACGTGGATTTTGCCAAGCTGCAATTATCTTATACCACTATTTACTCGCCTGCAAGCGGTTTGGTTTCTAAAAAGAATGTCCAAAAAGGGCAATTGGTACAGGCAGGGCAAACTTTGTTTTCTGTAGTAAACGATGGTAGTATTTACGTCACCGCTAATTTTAAGGAAACCCAATTGAACAACCTGCGCAGCGGCGAAAAAGTAGATATTGAAGTGGATGCTTTTCCTGATTTAAAATTGCAGGGTGAAGTTTACAACTTTTCTCCGGCTACAGGAGCTAAATTTTCCTTACTTCCTCCGGATAATGCAACCGGAAATTTTGTAAAAGTTGTGCAGCGCGTGCCGGTTAAAATTAAAATCAATGCAAGTAAAGAAGTGATCGCAAAATTGCGCCCCGGCATGAGCGTAAATGCTTCTGTAATATATAAAAATTAAAAAATTATGGCTGAAGTTGGTTTTAAAAAGTGGATCATTACCATCACGGTAATTACGGCTTCTTTGCTGGAGCTGATTGATACCACTATTGTAAACGTTTCACTGCCAACCATACAGGGAAATCTGGGCGCAACGTTGGAAGACGTGGCGTGGATTACTACCGGTTATGCAGTTGCGAACGTAATTATTCTGCCCATGTCTGGCTGGCTGGGCAGTTTCTTCGGACGAAAAAATTATTTCCTGACTTCCATCATATTATTTACGATTGCTTCATTCCTTTGCGGTAATGCACACAGCCTTAACGAATTGATCGCATTCCGTATTTTACAGGGAATTGCTGGTGGCGGGTTAATTTCAACAGCACAAGCTATTTTGCTTGAAACCTGGCCGCGTGAACAAGTGGGTACGGCAACTGCTTTGTTTGGGTTTGGTGCCGTAGTTGGCCCGACAGTTGGCCCAACTATTGGTGGTTTTTTGACAGAGCATTTTTCATGGCCTTGGATATTTTATGTGAACCTGCCAGTAGGTGCTTTAGCTGCTTTTTTTACTTATACCTATGTACGGGAGACGCCGAAAACCGGACGGGGCAACCCTATAGATTGGTGGGGAATTGCCCTGTTGGCTACTGCGGTTGGCAGTTTACAGGTGATATTGGAAAAAGGGGAATCAGAAGATTGGTTTTCAAAAACCTATATCCTCGTTTTAACCATCACAGCCATCCTGGGTTTGATACTGTTTATCTGGCGCGAGCTGAGTATCGAATTTCCGATTGTTAACTTTAGTATCATGCGGCACAGAAGTTTTTCTGTGGGTATGGTTACTTCATTTATATTAGGTTTTGGATTGTATGGATCTGTGTTTGTATTTCCGATATTTTGCCAAAGTTTATTAGGTTTTTCATCTGAAGATACCGGTAAGCTATTATTTCCCGGGGGTTTATTTACTTTGGCTATGATGCCGCTTGTGGGCAGAATGCTGAACAAAAACGTTCCTGCACAATTAATGGCAGCAGTAGGTATGTTTTTGTTCTTTGTGTTTACCAACATGCTAAGTAATTCTACTTTAGAAACAGGCAAAAGTGATTTTTTCTGGCCATTGGCTATCAGAGGGATTGGTATGGCTCTGCTTTTTGTACCATTGACTACCTTAGCTATTGCTGATTTAAAAGGCCCGGAAATTGGACAGGGAACGGGCTTAAACAATATGATGCGGCAATTAGGCGGATCATTCGGTATTGCCGCTTTAACTACCATTATCCACATCCGTCAGGGCGTGCACCGTAATAACCTTTTGGTGAACATCAACCCTTATAATCCGGCTTATATACAGCGTTTTAATATGTACGTACAGGCATTTTTGGGCAAAGGCAAATCGATGCTGGATGCTACCCACATGGCATATGGTGCGATGGAAGGTGCCGTGATCAGACAGTCCATGCTGCTAACTTATGATGATGCTTATTGGATATCCGGACTGATTATGCTGTGCTCTATCCCGCTGTTGTTCCTGCAACCTTTCCGCAAAAAGAATGCACAGATGCCGGTAGATGCGCACTAAAAAATCATTGTTAAAATAAAAAGCCGTTCTGCAAAAACAGAACGGCTTTCCCCCAAAAAAAAATTAACAATTAGAATATAAATTGCTCATCGTTTCTACCAAAAATCAAAAACCGAAAGTAAATCATATCTGGTAAATAAAACAAGCTTTTAATCTCCCTATAAAGTTATTGATATTATCTGTTAAAACAACTATCCGTATCCATTCACATCAAAAAAAGTTTTGCACATTATGGTATTAGATGGTTCTTGCTTCAACCTCCGTTCATATCAAAATGGCGACGAGGTTTCCCTGCTTCAATATGCCAGTAATCCGAAAGTTTCTGCACATCTTGAGAACAGGTTTCCTTCGCCTTATACCGCCGCTGATGCGCGCTTTTGGGTACAAACGCAATTGCTTCAGCCAAAACCGATCACCAATGCAGCTTTAATAATCGGAGAAAAAGTTGCCGGCGGGATCGGCATCACTTTGCAAAACGATATTTACTATAAGAATGCGCGGATCGGCTACTGGCTGGGTGAACCGTTTTGGGGCAAAGGGATCATGACGGAAGCACTTGCTTTGTTTACCGATTATGTTTTTGATCAGTTTGAGGTAACGCGGATTTATGCAGGCGTTTTTGGCAGTAACACGGCCTCGGCAAAAGTACTGCAAAAAGCTGGTTATCAGCAGGAAGGCGTTTTCAAAAAAGCCCTTTTCAAAAATGGTTTGTATGATGACGAGCTGATCTTTGCAAAACTTCGATTAGTATAAAACAACCGCTTACAAGATTTATGCCGATAAAAGAAGCACTATTAACTCCTTCTCCTGTGGAGAGGGCGGGGGTGAGGCAATGCTTCTTTTACCGGCATAAATTAGTTGAGCAGCTTTCCGGTCAAATCCACCGAACGGTCAAACGGTTTTAAATACACATCGGCCAGGGCGGCAAATTCCCTTCTCGTAATCGGGCGGGAAAGTTTAAAATCCGACTTCAAATGTAATTTCGTTTTCCAGTTGTTTTGAATTTGAAGCCGAAAGTTTTTGTCATCACGCAAATTCAGTTCTTCAATAAAAGAAAGCATGTTACCGATTGTAAAAAATCCGGCAGGCTTATTTTTATTGAACCACAAAAACGAGCGTGTATAAACCTCATTCAAAACAGGTTTAATTTCGGCAGTTTTGACCAGTGAATCCGGCAAAAACCAAATTGAAGCTACACTTCCTTTCGCTTTTTGTACGCCTTGAAGTAAACCTGTTACGCCGATTTTTTGAATTGCGATAAACTGCGGATCATTTTGCGGCACATCTGTAAAAGGCAGTAAATAACCGTGGTAAGTTAAAATCTCATTCTGGATCAACCTGATTTTAACGCTTTTGGTAGTGGTTTTAAAGAATGCGCAATAAGCAGCAACAGAGCCAATCCCCTGCCCGACCGTCATCTGCACCGAAGGATACATCGTGCTGGCATTAACCAAATGCGAAACCGACATCGCTTTTTCTGCCACTAAAAAATTATCAAAACCTTTTACGATCACTGTACCGGCCGGAATACTGTAGGCCGGGAAAGCACCGTAATTGGTTTCGGGCGCGTTTCCAAGCGGCAAAAGATGCTGGCCGGGAGCAGCATCGCCAATACCAATAGAAGTGCGGTAAAGCTTGGAAGAACGATTATAAGGCGTATAAATATCATCCAAAACCATTTTGATTGTGCCTTTTGCCCGCCTCGCTTCTCGGATATAAGGAATGTAAGGCAGATGATCAGGCGTATCAAACTCCAAATTATCTACGCTTAAATTTTTTAAACCGAGTTGCGTTTGCAAAAAATAAACCAGGCCAAGTGTTTTTAAACGAGCTTTTTGATAAACCGCTTCTTTTTGTGCAGTTGTTAAACCGGCAATTTCAACCGGATAATCGTTCAAGCCTTTTATCTTCAGCATAAACCCGTCATTTGGCAAGCGGCTTCCTTCCAGCATTTGTTTAATATTTTTGTTTTGGAGGGAAGCATACAAAGTTTCGTCATAACTTTCCGGTTTGGCAATGGTTCGATCAGCCGCACGGCCGTAATCTTTTAAAATAGCGATCCAGGTGATGTTTTGGATAATGGGCAATGCTGTTTTTGGCGCCCGTTTTTCTCCGGATTGTGCTTCACTTTCAAAACCAACATCAAACGGAACACCTAATTTTGCGGCTACATCTCCGGTTTCCGTTCCATCCACTACAACCTGTGCTTTTATGGTTGTATTTTCTCCGTTAATTTTAGCGGTAACTTCATAACCTGTTCCGTCTTTTTTTATGCCGGTAAAAGAAGCATTCAAATGAACAGTCAAATTTTTAGCCGTATCCGTAATTTTTTTGAGGACAGCAGCGCCAACAGCAGGTTCAAAACGAAGCACGGCGTTACTGGTTGTATCAAAACCGGGACTGGTTTTATAATATTCTTTCAGCCGTTTCCTGAATTCGCCCCAAATCCCCGAAGGAAAATCCCGGTTTCCTTCTACCACACACATCCCGCCGGAAGTTAAACTGCCTCCCAGCCATGGTCCTGGTTCTAAAATCATCGTTTTTACTTGGCTTCGCGCACTTTGGATTCCGGCTGCCACGCCCGCTGCACCGCCGCCAATTACCAGTACACCGGTTTTAATAGTTTGGGCGAAAGTTGCGCTGCTAAATAATACGGTAAATAAAAAGATACAAATTTTTTTCATTGAGCCGAAGTTAACAAATTACAAAACGCTATTTTTAGAACAAAAGGTTAAACCATTTACTTTGATGAAAATTTCTACCAGACGATCATTTGTCCTAACTGCTGCCTGCGGTTTAAGCTTTGTTTTAGGTTCTTTCGTTTCCAATAAACTGGTTGATAGTCCGATAATAATTTCTATGGTAAAACAAGCAGAGAAACTTTCGGGCTTAACGCTTACGGTTGCGAAGGAAGATTCCATGCTGAACGGACTAAACGATCACCTGAAAGCTTACGAAGAACTCCGAAAATTAGGCCCTAAAAACAGCATTGTCCCGGCTTTAAATTTTAACCCTGTTCCGGTTGGCTTCGTTTATCCTGATCAAACAAACGGATTTTTACTCGATAAAAACAGTATTGTCAATTTGCCGTCGGACCGGAACGAACTGGCTTTTTACAGCATCCGGCAACTGGCAGAACTGATCCGGACTAAAAAAATCACTTCTGCTGATCTAACTAAATTCTTTCTGGACCGGCTTAAAAAGTTCAACCCAAAACTTTTGGCTGTAGTTTCTTATACCGATGATCTCGCCTTGAAACAAGCTGCACAAGCCGATGCAGAAATTGCAGCCGGACATTATCGCGGCGTTTTGCACGGGATTCCGTTTGCTGTAAAAGATCTTTTATCGGCCAAAAACTACAAAACCACTTTTGGCGCCGCACCTTATAAAGACCAGGTTTTTGATGTGGATGCAACAGTGGTAAAAAAACTGGAGGATGCGGGCGCGGTTTTAATTGCCAAATTATCTTTAGGCGAACTGGCGATGGACGATACCTGGTTTGGCGGCCGCACCAACAATCCCTGGGATTTGACGAGAGGTTCCGGCGGTTCTTCGGCTGGTCCGGGTGCTGCTGTTTCCGCTGGTTGTGTGCCTTTTGCCATCGGTTCGGAAACCTGGGGTTCTATCGTAGAACCTTCCAATAATTGCGGCGATACCGGTTTGCGGCCTTCTTTTGGCCGCGTGAGCAAGTTTGGGGCGATGGCTTTGAGCTGGAGCATGGACAAATTAGGGCCGATGGCGCGGACGGTGGAAGATTGTGCGATTGTTTTTAACGCCATTCAGGGAAAAGACCCGAATGATTTAAGTACGATTGCTGCCCCTTTTAATTACAACGGCAAACAGAATTTTTTAAAAGGATGGAAGGTTGGTTATTTAAAAGCCGATTTTCAGTCCGAATATTCAAACCGGCACAATGATTCTTTGACGCTGGTAAAGATGAAAGCACTGGGCGCAACTTTAATTCCAATTGAATTGCCTAAACTGCCTTTTAATTCCATGAATTTTATTCTGGATGCCGAAGCCGGAGCCGCTTTCCAGGAATTAATTTTAACACATAGAAGTAATTTGCTGGCCCGGCAGGAAAAGGCAGCCTGGCCGAATATTTTTCGTACGGCGCAGTTTATTCCTGCTGTAGAATATATCCAGGCCAACCGTGTGCGTACTTTATTGGTGCAAAACTGGTACGAGAAACTAAAAGGTTTAGACTTGTACCTTTCGCCTTCATACAGTGATAATTTGTTGCTGACCAACCTCACCGGAAACCCTTGCGTGGTTTTACCAAATGGTTTTACTGCAAAAGGGCTGCCCACCAGCATCACTTTTATGGGACAGCTTTTTGGCGAAGGAAAAACGCTGGAAGCTGCCCGGATTTATCAGAATGCAACCAACTTTCACTTAAAACATCCTGCTTTAAATTTTTAATTTAACCCAATAAAAAAAGCATTACACATGACCACTTCTACCAAAAAAATCCTGACTATCACTTCTCTTTGTGGATTCAGTTTTGTTTGCGGCGCTTTCATCACCCAAAAACTGGAAAATAGCCCGATTACCGTTGCTGTAGTAACCGAAGCGGAAAAACTGATCGGTATTGATTTTTCTCCGGCACAAGCTGATTCTATGTTGAACGGTTTAAACGATCACCGAAAAGCGTACGAGGAACTGCGCAAGCTGCATCTTTCAAACAATGTTGTTCCGGCTTTAAATTTTAACCCAATTCCGGTTGGCTTCGTTTATCCGGATAAAACAAACGGATTTTTACTCGATAAAAGAAGCACGACAGTTTTGCCCGCCGATAAAAACGAGTTGGCTTTTTATACCATTCGTCAGTTGGCTGATCTCATTCGTACGAAGAAAATTACTTCGGTAGAACTGACTAAGTTCTTTATAGACCGGCTTAAAAAATACGATCCAAAATTACTGTTCGTGGTAAATTACACCGAAGAACTTGCTTTGAAACAAGCCGCACAAGCCGATGCCGAAATAAAAGCCGGCCATTATAAAGGTATTTTGCATGGAATTCCGTTTGGCGTAAAAGATTTGCTTTCGGTAAAAGGTTATAAAACCACTTGGGGATCAGTTCCCTATAAAAATCAAACTTTAGATGTAGATGCAACCGTAGTTAAAAAACTGGAAGCGGCAGGCGCAGTTTTGGTAGCTAAATTAACTTTAGGCGAACTGGCTTCGGGCGATCTCTGGTTTGGCGGCAGAACTAAAAATCCCTGGGACATCACGCGCGGTTCCAGCGGTTCTTCGGCTGGCCCGGCTTCAGCGGTTTCGGCTGGTTGTTTGCCTTTTGCCATCGGTTCCGAAACTTTGGGTTCTATCGTTTCGCCTTCCACCGAATGCGGCGATACCGGTTTACGCCCGTCGTTCGGCCGCGTTAGTAAAACCGGTGCCATGGCTTTAAGCTGGACAATGGACAAGCTCGGTCCGATTACAAGATGTGCCGAAGATTGTGCCATTGTTTTTAATGCCATACAGGGAACCGATCCTCAGGATTTAAGCACGATTCCGGCTCCTTTTAAATATGACGGCAATCAGAAAACCTTAAAAGGGTGGAAGATCGGTTATGTGAAAGCCGATTTCGACCGCAGCCGTTTCAACAAATCCAGCGATTCATCAACCTTAGTTAAACTTAAAGAATTGGGTGCAGAATTAGTGCCGGTAGAATTACCGAAATTACCTTATAATTCGCTGCGTTTTATTTTAGAAACAGAATCCGGTGCGGCTTTTCAGGAACTGGTTTTGAACCATAAAGACGATATGCTGGTGAACCAGCGGAAAGGCGGCTGGCCTAATATTTTCCGTACCGCACAATTTGTTCCGGCGGTGGAATATATTCAGGCAAACCGTGTCCGCACGATGGTAATCCAGGATTGGTACGAAAAATTAAATGGCTTGGATATGTACGTTGCGCCTTCTTTTTCGGGTAACTTAGTGCTTACCAATTTAACCGGAAACCCTTGCGTAGTGTTGCCAAACGGTTTCAATAAACAAGGTCGGCCTTTAAGCATTACCTTTATGGGACAGCTTTTTGGCGAAGGAAAAATACTGGAAGCAGCCAAAATTTATCAGGACGCTACGGATTTCAACAAAAAACATCCGGCACTCAATTTTTAGGTGATAAAAACAGCATTGAAATTTTAAGCAAATAATCATGATAGACGAAAGATACCCAATTGGAAAATTTACCGCACCAGCATCTTTTACAGATGAGCAAATGAGAAACTGGATAGAGGAAATTTCAGCTCTGCCCGGACAAATGCGGCAATCTGTTGTTGGGTTAAATTACCAGCAGTTTGATACGCCTTACCGTTTGGGCGGCTGGACGATCAGGCAGGTAATCCATCACGTTGCGGATAGTCATTCCAATAGTTTAATGCGTTTTAAACTGGCTTTAACAGAAGATAACCCAACCATTAAACCTTATCAGGAAGCCGATTGGGCTTTGCTGCCGGATTATAAAATGCCGGTTGCGCCCTCTTTTCAAATGATTGAAGGCATTCATTTTCGTTGGGTTGAATTGATGAAATCTCTATCCGAAGAACAATGGAGCCGAACTTTTTTTCATCCCGGCAACCAAAAAATTAGTACGCTAAAAGAAGCATTGGGTTTGTATGCCTGGCATGGTTTGCATCATCTGGGGCATATTAAGTTGGCTTTGGGGAAGATGTAAAAGGAATTGTGTATTGAATTAACTTTAAAAGAATCTTATGGCATATAGCTTTGATGAACATAAACACCGTTATGCAGTTTGGACTGCTGCACGGGCTGTTCAACGATCTTTTGCGAAAACACCTGATATAGAAAATGCTATAAATTGTACAGGATTAAGGCAGTTTAGTGAATCAGAGGCATCTATTACACAAGATGCTTATGATACAAAGCAAAAGGAATGGTGCAATTTAATAATTGATCATTTTAGTAATCTTGATAAATCTCCAAAAAGCTCTTCTGATCCACCGGAAAAGTACAAGTGCTCTTATGGCCGTGCATCAAAAATTATTGCTATCTATTTAAAAACCTCTATTACACTACCTAATAAAGGCCAAACAGAAAATTGTTCAGTGATTCATCCGCCAATTGATCGTATTTTACTCGAATGTTTAGTTGATAAAAAAAATATTAAGGAGTTATTAGAAAGGCCTTGGACACAATTCGAGGAAAAAGATTATTGGAGAATAGTAAGGATTATCAGAGCAAATGATTTAACTTTCGATTGGACGTTGGAAGAATACTGGCATTCACATCCAAAACGAAAAGATTGGCCAGAAGCTTTCCAAGAAATGGCAAAAAACGGAGATGATAAATTAATTACTCCCGATGTTTTTAAAGATGAAGAATTAAACGACAATCCTTATTTTTGATAAAACCTTAAAGACATGGATTTAAAGACAAGGAAGATAGACTTTATTCAGCAATTTTTTAAAATTCAAAGCGAAGAAACGATTCAGCGCTTTGAAAAGCTGTTAAAGAAAGAAAAGAAAAAACTTGACGACAACAGTTTTAAACCCATGAAGATGGAGGAATTTAACAAACGGATAGATGCTTCGATGGAAGATTCTAAAAATGGCAGGTTAACTGAAGTTACTCAACTGTTAGCCGAAATAGAAACTTGGCGTTAAATCTTTACTGGACTGCTTTTGCTAAAAGTGAATTGCAGAACATCTTCGGCTATTATCAAGAAAAAGCAAATTACAGAATTGCAAAAAAACTGATTTCCGAAATAATGCACGAAACTTTAAGGTTAAAAACAAAACCTCATATAGGACAAATTGAAGAACTACTTGCTGAACGTAAGCAGGAGTTTCGTTATTTATTTTATAAAAATTATAAGGTTATTTATTGGATCAACGAAAACAAAAGTAGGATTGAAATTACAGACATTTTCGATACCAGACAAAATCCTGCAAAAATCAACAGGTCAGAATAAAATATCCTATACTTCTTTTACCATTCAAAAATTCTCAAAACAAATTAAAAAAATTATACTCCAATCGTACCAAATACATATTCTGCTAATTGCGTGTTATATTGAACGCGTTACCTAAATTGTAAAGCGACTACGACTAATGATTTGTGTTTTGTTATAACTTTATATCATGAAATCCACTATCAGAAACATTGGTAATTCAAAGGGTATTATTCTGCCTCAAAATATTTTGAAAGAATGCCAGATTGAATATGAAGTCAATGTCGAAGTCAGAGATAAAACGATTGTTATTAGTCCGATTGAAGATCAAAAACGAAAAGGCTGGGCAGAAGCTTTTCAGGAAATGGCTAAAAATGGCGATGACGAATTGATTATTCCCGATGTTTTTGAAGACGAAGATTTTAGCGACTGGACGTGGAAGTAAACCAATACTCTATTTACCGGATTGAGCTTGATCCAACCAGAGGAAGTGAAGTTAATAAAACCAGGCCATGCGTTATCATTTCTCCTGATGATATGAACCAATACATTAAAACAGTAATTATTGCACCTTTAACACATACACTTAAACCCTATCCTTCCAGAGTAATGTGTGTAGTTAAAGGAGAAAAAGGTGCAATAATGTTAGACCAGATCCGAACGGTTGATAAATCAAGAATAGGAGCTGTTATTGATAAGTTAGATTCAAAGGAAATTGCAGCCATTAAATTTATAATTAACCAAATGCTCTGTTAGTTCCTCATACTTCTTTTACCTACTTAAAATCTTTAATTTTGATAAAGCTCAGAATCGTCTTTAAAGAAGTAAATCCATAGCTTTAAAATCCAAATTATTCTTTCTATATGTTTTCAAATTTTATCAAACGGAATTGTTCAACCATCCTGGTTTTTGTTTTGGTGATGTTGTTTTCTAATGCTGTTAGTGCGGCTTCAAAAGATTATTATCAGCTAAAAGTTTATCACTTAAAAACAAAACAGCAACAGGACCGCGTAGAAAATTATCTGCAAAATGCGTATTTGCCGGCTTTACACAGAACTGGTATTAAGTTAGTTGGCGTTTTTAAACCGGTAGAAACAGACACGGCAGATTTAAAAATTTACGTACTGGTTCCGTTCAAATCTTTAGAAATGTTATCTTCTATGGAGCAAAAACTCAATGCCGATAAGCAATATCTGGCAGATGGTAAAGATTATATTGATGCAGATTATAAAAATGCCCCTTTTGTTAGGATAGAAAATATTGTTTTACAGGCTTTCCCAAAAATGACTGAACCGGCTGTGCCCGCTCTTACTTCAGACAAAGCAGAACGCGTTTATGAGTTGAGAAGCTACGAAAGTCCGACAGAGAAATACAATGTTAGCAAAGTAAAAATGTTTAATGTAGGCGATGAAGTAGCTTTGTTTAAGCGGCTAAATTTTAATGCTATTTTTTATGCTGAAGTTTTAGCGGGCAGCCACATGCCCAACCTCATGTATATGACGGCTTTTAACAATAAAGCAGACAGAGATAAACACTGGGAATCTTTTACGAACGACCCCGCATGGAAAACGTTAACTGCGATGACAGAATATAAAAATAACGTTTCCCGTAATGAAATTGTGTTTTTGCATCCGGCGGCATATTCTGATTTTTAATAACTGCGATACTGTTTTTACCACAATTTTTTTACTTAAAATTTGTTGATCTGTTCATTTAAAAATATAGTATTAAGGTTTAACTGGCATCAAAATTATAAGTGTTGAGGACGAAGATTTAATTAATTGGACTTGGAAATAAGTTATTAATGCTTCTTTTACCAACCTAAAATCCAAAAAAATAAAGCAAGCGTTGTTAATTATTCAGGTTTGCAGTGTCGTAGCGATTTCAATCTTTCGCTTAAAATTAGGTGTGCTTCTTTTACACACCTAAAATCAGGATCAACAATTTCAGTAGCACAAATTTTGATCTTACTTCTTAGCTTGCTTTTCCGCCTTTCGCCCCAAAACGCTACTTTTGCAAATTCAACTAAAAATAAAGCATAACCATGCTCAGAACAAATACTTGCGGCGAATTAACCCTGAATGATCTTGGTAAAACAGTAACGCTTTGCGGCTGGGTGCAAAAATCGCGAGACTTGGGCGGAACTACTTTTATTGATATCCGCGACCGTTACGGTTTGACGCAACTGGTTTTTAATGATGAAACTGCCGCGGTTATCAAAGAACAAGCGCGCGTTTTGGGCCGTGAGTTTGTGATCAAAGTTTCCGGAAAAGTAATTGAACGTTCCAACAAAAACCTCAAAATACCAACCGGCGAAATAGAAATTGCGGCAACAGATTTGGAAGTTTTAAATCCATCCAAAGTCCCGCCGTTTTTGATTGAAGATGAAACTGATGGCGGCGAAGAACTGCGTGCCAAATACCGTTACCTCGATCTCCGCAGAAACCCAATCCGTAATAACCTCGTTCTCCGCCACAAAATGGCGCAGGAAGTACGTAAATATTTAGACGGACTGGATTTTATTGAAGTAGAAACGCCGGTTTTGATCAAATCAACACCGGAAGGCGCGCGTGATTTTGTGGTGCCAAGCCGCATGAATGCTGGTGAGTTTTATGCTTTGCCGCAATCGCCCCAAACTTTTAAGCAATTGCTGATGGTTTCCGGCTTTGACCGTTATTTTCAGATCGTGAAATGTTTTCGGGACGAGGATTTACGTGCCGACCGTCAGCCGGAGTTTACACAGATCGATTGCGAAATGTCGTTCATTACGCAAGAAGATATTTTAAATGTTTTTGAAGGCTTGGTCCGTACTTTATTCAAAAACGTAAAAGGAATTGATTTGATGGAAGTGCCGCGCATGACTTATGCCGAAGCCATGCGTTTGTACGGTTCTGACAAACCGGATACGCGTTTCGGGATGCAATTTGTAAGCCTCACCCCGGCCCTCTCCGGGGAAGAGGGAGTTGATTTGGTGCGCGGGAGAAACTTCCCGGTTTTTGAGCAAGCCGAACTCGTCGTCGGCATCAACGCAAAAAACTGCGCTTCCTACACGCGCAAGCAATTGGATGAACTGACGGATTTTATTAAACGGCCACAAATTGGTGCTACGGGTTTAATTTATCTGCGTTATAATACGGATGGAACTTTAAAATCTTCAGTTGATAAATTTTACAACGAAGAAGATTTAACAAACTGGGCTGCTGCTTTTGAAGCAGAACCTGGCGACCTGATGCTTCTTTTAGCAGGTAAAAAAGACAAAGCGCGCAAGCAACTGAACGAGTTACGTTTAGAAATGGGCACCCGTTTAGGTTTGCGCGATAAAAATACATTTTCGCCGCTTTGGGTCTTGGATTTTCCGTTGCTGGAATGGGACGAAGAAACTGAACGTTATCATGCGATGCACCATCCCTTCACTTCGCCCAAAACGGAAGATATTGCGCTGCTGGAAACCGATCCGGCTGAAGTGCGTGCCAATGCCTACGATCTGGTAATCAACGGAATAGAAGTTGGCGGCGGTTCTATCCGTATCCACGACCGGAACTTGCAGGCTTTGATGTTCAGGCATTTGGGTTTCTCGCCGGAAGAAGCGCAAAAACAATTTGGTTTTTTGATGGATGCGTTTGAATTTGGCGCGCCGCCGCATGGTGGTTTGGCCTTTGGTTTTGACCGTTTGTGTTCAATTTTTGCCGGTTTGGATTCTATCCGTGACGTAATCGCTTTCCCCAAAAACAATTCGGGCAGAGATGTGATGATTGATTCGCCATCTACCATCAACCAAAAACAACTAACTGAACTGAAAATAAAAACGACCATTTAGCCGTTACCAAAACAAATTTCTACATGAAAAAATATCTATTGGTCTTTGCTGTTTTTACCGTACTTTTTTCAGCCTGCAAAAAAAGTGATTCAAATACGACAACAACTGTTGATCCTGCTGTACAAGCTAAAATTGATGATGACAAAATTCAAGCTTATCTAAAAGCTAATCCAAGTATTACTGCTATAAAAGATCCTTCTGGTTTGTACTATCAGATTCTTAATCCAGGAACCGGCGTTAATCCAACTACTAAATCAACGATAACTGTAGCTTATACAGGAAAATATTTAGATGGAACGGTATTTCAAACCCTTCCTAACTTTACTTCTGTATTAGGTGCCGGTTTAATTCAAGGATGGCAAATTGGCATACCTTTTATCAAAACAGGAGGACGTATTTTATTACTGATCCCTTCTGCGTTGGGTTATGGCCCTGCCGGAAAAGATGCTATCCCGCCAAATACTGTGATCATATTTACCATTGATTTATTTGCGGTACAAGGTTGATCTGAATCAATAGAAGTTACAGTTTGTATTTCTATCGTACTTTAGATTTTGTAAATAGGTAAGAAAACTTTAATTCGAGTGCAGGATATAATATAGTTCCAAAACCACTGCCAAAATCCTGAGCGTACCCCAACCCTGCATGTGCATTTAATATCCATTTATTACCTAAGGGTCTTTGTATTCCCCAATGCAAATTAATTAAACCTGCCTGATAGACGCGAGAGTTATAGTCAGAGGTATTGTTCCCGGTAGTATATTTAAATCTTACTCCAAAATAATTGCCCGAATTATTCTGAAACTTTTTACCCTTTTCAATCCGCTTTTTCCTGTTGTAATAAAACTTTGGTGTTATCATTAAGTAAATGGCTGGTTGTAAAAAATTCCATCTATAATCTACACCATCTTCAGAAACATTATAACCTCCGCCTGCACCTACAGAAAGGTCTATCATCATTTTGTTACTTATCCGGGGTTCATAACTAAAACCAACACCCTGAAGCCCTAAATCAAGTTTTGTCAATGATTTTAAAGAGGAGTCTTTAAACGTATTCTGGCTTAATGTATGAAAGGCATGACTCATTAAAAGTATTATAGTTAGAATCTTTTTCATATTTATTAAAAATGTGAAATTATATTATGCGTAAAGTACATATTGTTTTTGGAGTAATAGATACTCTTTATTTGGCTATTGAGTAACCAATTTCAGAAAAATTCTATAAGTAAAAAGTTGTGCAATTTATAAACTACAGTTTATAAATTGCACAACTTTCATTATATTACCTTATAAAATATGATGAGTTACATAAGGATGTTATTGCTGATACTGACTATATCTTTGAAAATTCATGTAAGAAATATAGTAAATTGTCCAACCTGAGGGTAGCAATGGTACTTCTCCATAAAAAGTATCATTATAACCTACAGAAGCCAACCCACAATTATTATCATCTTTTTTTATAGTGGTTGAAAAGGTATATGTTGGCCCGCCAGCAACAGGTGTAACAGGTGTTGTAATAGTAGTTGTTGAACTTCCTCCATCTTCTTCAATCCATCTTTCATACTGATAAGGCCCCCATATATTTACATCCCAATGGCCTATTGGATCATTAAGTTCAACCCACCTGTTATTTATATCCCCTCGTCTTATTGGTGCAAAAGCTCTTTCTTTAATAAGTGTTCCAGATGAGCTGTTCACAAAGTATTTCATTTCCAGTTTTCCACGTACCCAAGACTCTATCTGGCTTATATCTGTAACTAGTATTCGCCCGCCGATTTCTAATCTTGAAGGATTTCTTTGGGACAAAACCTTAACTGGATTTAGTGCTGCCGGATTAGTGTCATCAGGTATATAAGAAGATTCTTCTTCAATACCTATTACTACGACAGGATTGTTCCAAGCAAAACTTTCACTAATCATTCCATAATATGTAAGACTTCCAGATTCATCCATTGTATAACCAGGATAATACTTGTTATCTTCCCCACCATTCTCTCCAAAAACATAAATAGTTTTATCTGTTTCTGGTGGTAATCGTTGAATCATTTTTAAAGTGTCGTTAGAATTTGGTTCGTTAATAGAATTCAGAGCAATTCTGGGTTTAACTATTTCAGGGTCAAGATTTTCTACAGAGGGAATAAAAACTATTGGCTCACGACCTGAGTTTGCAGCTTTCATTTGCTTAACTAGAGAAGTGATACTTTCAATTTGATCTGGTGAAGCCAATTTCTGCAAGCTATTTTCTGTAAAAATTTCGGAAAGTCTTGTATAATAGTCACCATGTTTTTGCTTGAGGCATAAATTTTCTAAAGCTTTTTTAAAATCATGATTACCTGCATAAATTTTAGCTAAACTTTTTGCTATACCGTGTTCTAAATCTAATACCTTCGACTTATCAATCCCCTTACTTAAATTTTTTGAGTCAAAAGTAGCTTTGTCTGTAACTTGCGCTGATTCTTTCTTGCAACTACTTAAAATAATTAAAATGCCAATTAAAGGTATTAATTGACTTGCTAAATAATTTTTAATGTTTTTCATTACTTGTAAATTTGGTAGACGTTAGTAAATAATTAGTCAATTTATTTAATACGAAACAAAATATTTAGGGTCTGCTGAGAAACAAATTGACCTTTGAAATATAGGCAGTTATGCCCAAATTAGCGAACTGAAGTGCATGGATATATGGTAAAAGGTTCAAAAAGGCGTGCATCAGCGCCGCAATTTGTCAG
>JAABUS010001142.1_pt1 | contig 60144 bp, 7 predicted proteins | sample 5560161 | NCBI WGS metagenome assembly JAABUS01 (sample SAMN10711885, study PRJNA513376) | rock metagenome | isolation source: Antarctica rocks | place: Antarctica: Victoria Land, Trio Nunatak nord | collected 2016-01-04
TTTGTTGTTAAATATTGTTGTTTGTTTGTCTATTTATATTATGTTTCGAGTCTAGAATTGCGATTTCTGCTTTTAGAATTAAGCTAGCTTAAAGAAGATACAAAATATAAATATAGTAATAAATTATATATTGTCTATTAACTAAGTAGTTGTTATAGATTTACTAGATATAGAGAGATTTACAAATCTTGTTCTAAAAAACTTTATAAAGACGTCTATATTTATAACAAAAATTAATATTAATCTTATTATTAATAATTAATAATTTCTTGTTGTCGAATTTTGTATTTTGTTTTGTTACAATTGTGCGTCGAAGTTGTTGTATTAATTGCTTTATTAGTTTTTAATTAAAAATATATTCTATAATAGATATTATAAAGTTTTGAAGCAAGTTTTGAAGCTTCTTTTTGAATTTTAGTCGCAAAAGTAAATTTAATATAAAGCTTAAATCGAATACAAGTTGCGCGAAACAATACTAGATAATAGAATTTAATTTCTTAATAATAGATTTGTTTCTATTTAGTTTTTTTCTAAATATAATATTTATTAGTTTTAAGAAATATTAATGCGCAAATATCTAAAATTGTTTGTAGCAATACTTAAAACAATTATTTGTATATTTTTGCAAAAATTAATTAAAAAAAGTACGCATAATACTATGCACAATATATTTTAAACTCGATTTAAGAAGTTGCTTTATAGCGTTAACGCAAAGTTTAAAAGATTTAATATTTTTACAAAAAATATACCAAAATAATATTAATTGCTATTGTTTTAAAATATTAATTAAAAGACTTCTTTGCACTAATAAATTAACAATTGTGTTAAAAATCGATTTGTTGTCTATACAAATACTAACAATTCGCGCATTCTTATTTGAATTATTCGAAACATATAGCTCTAAATATTTAATAATAATTTTGTCTATTAATTTTATAATAGTAAAATTATTGTTAGCAATTTTCGATTAAACTTTGTAGATAAGATTTAAATAATTAGCTAGTTTTTTAACAAATTAGCATAGTAATACAAATAACAAAAAGCAAACAAATTTTATAATATCTTAATAGAAAATAATATTGTATTGTATCTATATAGAACGCAAATTAAAGCTCTATAATTTCTAAAAGTCGATTAAAGATTTCTCTAAGACTTTATATATTAAAAATGTATTTAAAATTTTTAAATTTATCTTTAGTAAGACGTGTTTATTACTTTCTCTCTTAAAGTATATTTTTGTTTCTTTTGTAAAATCGAATATATCTAAAAATCTCTCTATTGAAAAAATTTGCTATATTAAAATATTTTTCGCAAAGATTTTTGCAAAGCTTAATATTAATATTTGTTGTAAATATTAAAGATATTCTAAATAATAGCAAGCTAAAACTATAGATTAACTATTTAGATACAAATTTATTATTTATTAAGTATTTTTTTTAGCAAAAAATTTACAAGCAATCTAGATGTAATAGCAATTGTAAAGATAGATAAGTAATTTAAATAGCAATTGCAACTTTAAAGATTTCTTGTTTGTACTATAAAACAATATACTTTAAATAGTACTTAAACAATAAATTGCAACTTTTAAATTCTCTTAAAATATTAATATTAAAATATAGTTTTTTGCAACAAGATATTAACAATTTTTTGTAACAAAAATTCTATATAATCTTTTTATATTCTTTAATTGTAGAAACTGCTTTTATATTGTTTAAGTTTAATTTATTTGCAAAAAGAAGAATTAAATTTAAATAATATTTCGAAATTAAGTTTAATATATTTGCTAGAATCGATTGTACTTTGTTTCTATTTACAAAAAAAGTAATTAATTAATATTTATTGTTAACAAAGAGATAATTTAAATAATATAATAAGAATATTATATAATATAACAATACAAAATTAACGTTTTCGAACAATCGATTTTAAGATTTATTTTTTATTAAATAATAGAATATATATACAAGAACAACAACAAGTTAATTTTATTTAAAGAGATTTGGAAATTAAAGTTATTAATTTTGAAAATAAGAGCATAGTTGTTTTTCGATCTAGATTGCTTTTTCTTTTTATTTGTCTTAATTCTTTTGCTACTATTAAAAATTAAAGACAAATCGATTAATCTTTAATTTTTAAAGTAAAAATCGAATTAATTGTAATATATTTTAATTCTTAATATTTAGTTTGTTTTTGTTATTGCTATTTAAACAATATTAATTATTGTCTTTTTTTGTTATTTCAAATATAAGAGTTGTTTTGCAATAATTTTGATTACTTGTTTAACAAACTATTACTTTTATTTAAGTTGTAAATAATTTATATATATTAACTCTAATTTTCTTTAAGTTAAAAATTGTCTTCGAGATTTCTATATTAGATAAAAAGATTAAAAGTAGTATTATTAAAGATTCTTTTAATATTATTATTAATACTATATTATTAGTATTAAACTCTAAAAGATAATATAATTAACTTACTTAATATTGTAGTTGTTTTTGTCTATAATAATAGCAATTAATAATAGATATTTAACAAAATAGTCTATTATTTTAGACAAATTTTGCGCTAATATTAAAAGTTTTAATTAAGATATCTAGTATATACTTGCTCTAATTAATTTGTAATTATAATATAGATATTTTCTAATCTTTAGACTAAGTTATAATGTCGCAACTTCCTCGAATAGTAATAACAAAACAAAAGATATAGTAGTATTTAAGTAAAACAAATAGATAGTATTGAATTTTTAAATACGTAAAACGTAGTTATCTTTAAATAAAATAGAATTATAGTTTACTTGTAAGAAGAATTGTAGATTTTTAATTTAAAATACAATTAAAAGATTAATAAATAATATATTTTTTAAAACAAATATAAAAAGTTTGTTTATTTAATTTGCTTAGATTGTTGCAAGTTACAAAGCAAAAATTATTAAATTTTGCGCAATTATTAAGCAAACAAAAGTGCTCGAATTATATACAATTAATTTTAAGATTTTCTAAATTTTAAATAGATAAATTTTTATCAAATTACAAAATATATTTAACTTGAAAATTGTATTGTATAACAACAAAGTAATCTTCTTTTTGCAATAGCTTAATATAATATATTGATCTAGATATTTAAATAGACTTGCGAAATACTGCTTTTCGAATAGTAAATCTAGACAATCTAGTAATATAGCTAGTAGTATAGTTAGTAATATAATTAGAGATATAAGTTTTGTTAATTTAAGTCTATACTTAGAAAATATTAAGACTATAGCTAGTATTATTGCAATGCAATCTTTTGTAATACGTTTTGTAAAATAGAAGTCTTCTATTAGACAAAAAGTACGCAATATATTTGACAAACATTTAGATATTTTTATACTAAGTCTAGAAATAAGTATATAGTAATATTGCTAATATTAATATATATACTTATAAATTATAGCATTCTATTGTATATATTATAGTATATAAAAAATTGTCTTGCTACAATTTATAGTAGCAAGTCAAGATCGATTTACAACAATTTTCTAGATTTTTTTTTTCTTAATATGTTTAATTTAATATATAGTTGTTTTTTTCTCTTAGTTGTTAAAAATCTCTATCTATTAAACAAAGAGTATATATACTTACATTTAAATTAAATAAAAGAGATATCTTATAGACATATTTTAATTATTTGATTACAAAACAATATTTGCGAAAATAACAAAGTATTTGTATATTAGTAATCTAAAAGTCTTTAATATTAGATAGTAATATATATATTTAATTAACAAATTGCAAAGCGAATTTATAATTGTTTCTTATTTAAAAACAAATTTAAGTCGATAATAGATTTAATCAAAGATTATAAAATCTAGTAAATATAATATATAAAGTAAAGAAATTTGCTAAAGAAGTTGCAAAAAATTATTAGCAATATAGAAATTATTTATATCTTAACTTGCTTTTAAGAGCAATTTTGTTTACTTTTTATAATTATATTTTATTACTTTATTTTGTTAAGCAATATTAAAACAAATTTTATTCTTAAGTAAGAAAGAAGTTCTAAATAAAGAGAAAGTATTGTTGAAATTTTTAATAAATATTGTTTTAGATATATTTTAGACGCAAAAAGATAAAAAGAAAAACAATTATTATAGATATTTTTACGTGTTAAAGAAATTACGTAAACAAAAACAACTTACATAATTAAATATATAATATAGCGTTAAATAATTAGTAATTAACAATATCGATTGTAATACTATTTCTAGATATCTATTCTACAATTATATTTTTTTTGTTGTGCAATTATTTAAACGTTTAATGTTTGTATATTTTTTCTTAATACAATTATTAGATACTTTATGTCTATTATTATATTGTGCAATTAATTACTTATTAAACTAATTGTTATTTTAAGTTTCTTAATACGTTAATTACTTAATTCGATTTTGTTCGAAATTAACTTTAATTAATTTGTAAATTTATTAATTTTGTTGTTTTTTAATAGCAAAAGCAATTTGATTGTTTTAGACTTCTATATATTTAAAACAAGATTTTTGAATTTAACTTTAATAATTAATTGTATCTTATTAGTTAAAATATCTTTTTTTATATTTTTAAGAATTTATTGCTTTAAAGATATTTTTTTTAACAATATCTATTTTTTGTTTATATAGCAAGTTGTTATATAATTATCGACATATTTATAATTAAGTATATATTAATAGACTAATTTACTTAGTTATTTGTTTGTATTGTTTTTAAAGAAGTTTTAGATAAATATAATTAATAACTTTTTGCATTTATTGCTTTGTATTTATAATTCTCGATAAATTATATCTATAAATATAGAAAATATTTTTGCGTTTATTTTTGTATATTTAGTATTGTTATAATCGATTTAAGCTATTTTGTATATATACTTTACAAATATTTTAATATACTTATATTCTATTGTTTCTTTAAAGAGAATCTTGTATTTATTTTTTCTTATTTGTATAATAAACTAATATTCTTTTGCGTTATATTTGCGTTATTTGTAAATTTGTTAATTATTATTAATAAAAGTTTAAAAATTCGATAAATTTATATTTTTAATATTGTTGCTTTTTGAAATCTTTTTTATATTTGTTTCTTTCGAACTTCTAGAATCTATATTAATTGAATTACTTTTGTTAATATTTGTTTCTTTTTTGCTCTTTAAAATTTTGTTGCTTTTTAAACTCTTATTTTTAATATTTGTTTCTTTTTTATTTTTGAAATTTACTTGTATTAGATCTTTGCTATTTTTGCTATTTTAATTAACTTTTAAATTATTTTTGCTTAATAAAAATAAGAAACTTTCTCTATTATTTAAATTTTAATTATTTGTTAAATTATTTCTAAATATTTCGAATTTCTTAGAATTAATATCAATTACTTAAATTATTTTAATTTTCTTAAAATTAATAATAGTAAACAAAAAATTGTGCTTCTAATTTATCTTCTAGTTTTGTCAAACTTAGTTGCTAGAAATTTTATACTTTTTACAAAATCTTATAGTTTTAATACTAATATTCTTAAATTGTTAAAGTAGTTTATTTTTTTTTGTTTTATTTGTCGATTTCTTGTATTAACGTCGAAGATTGTGCGTTTGCTTATATATGTTTAAGAAATATTTAAAAAATATATTTGTATCTATTTCTTTTTTGTTTACTTTTTTTTTTTTTGTTGATTTAAATTCTATTTAGAAAGTATTTATCTAGAAATAGTATTGCTAAAATTGTATTATAATTTAATTATTGCTATTATAAAAGTAGCTATATTTTAATAATTTTGCAATTTTTTATTATTTATAGCTTTTGTGTTTTGCTATAACAAATTAGCAATCTTAAAATTCTTGTAAATATTATTTAATTTTGCTACAATTTTAGTGTTTCTATATTTAGTAGATACTCTAATATACTTGTTGTAGTATCTATAGTTTTTTTTATTTATAGTTATTGTTGTTTATCGAAATACACAAACGCGCAAAGCGTTCGAAATATAACTTTTTTATCTTCTACGTTTAATAGAAAATAGTATTTTAGCATTTTTGCTTTTGTAACTTTTAGAATTTGTTCTATCTTATTGTGTTTTTGAATTTCTTCGATTATATTAACAAAAAGTAATTCAAAAATAATATTTTTGTTCTTCGATATTATATTTTTGATTTAATAAATTCTTCTCTTTAAGAAATTATCGCTTGTATTAAATTTGTTGTTTGTAAAAAATACAAACAACTTAATTGTTTGTAACAGTTATCTATTTGTAGTTTTTTTACTTGTATTAAATATATTGTTTGTAGAAATTACAAGCAACTTAATTGCTTATTTATTTGTTGCATTTTTATTAAAAGTATCTTTGTTATTTATAATTAGTCGCAAGTTTAAAAATATAACTTAATAGAAATTTAAAAGAGCCTTAACATTAATATTTATATATAAATATACAAATACTTATTTAAGATTTAAATTTTTGCTTAGAAAGCTATACAAAAGATAATCTCTTATAGTATTAAAAGAGATACAAAGTTTTTTTGTTTTATATGTTAGAATTAATAACTAATCGAAACTAATTTAATTTCGATTTCGAAAATATTTAAATATTAATTTAATTGCAAAATATATCTATTAATTTCTAAATTAATATTTATACTTTTAACAATTATTAAACATTTCTACAATATAAGTTGATATTAATATTGAAACTTTTAATAAAAAAATTTATCTAGAAAATTAAAACAACAACTAAATTGCTATTTAAAAAATATATTTTTAATTGTATTAATCTCGATAAAATTTTTTAATTTTGTCTTGTTAAGTTAGACTCTACAATAGAAATTCTTAAAAGCAATTAATATTTTGTTAACTTTATATACAAAATTAGTATCTAAATCTATTAAAATATCTCTATCTATTAAAGTTGTTATTAATATTAATATTTCTTTTAAAGAAGTTTATTCAAACTCTATTAAGCGTTATTTTTCTCTTGTATTAATGTTAATTAAAGCTTTCGAATTAATTACTAATTATACAAGTATTCTTATAAATTTATTTACTAGCTTGTAATATTAATCTATAAATCTATTTTTTTCTTTAAACTAATTGTATATTGCGTTAATATTAAAATTATACAACTCGAATTAATTATTGTTGCTTAATTTGTTATCTAGCTTTATTTATTAAACAAAATTAATAACAAATTCAAATATATTTAAAGAATACAATTTAAGATTTAATAATTTGTCTTATTGCTATTTTGTATTTTCTATAGTTTTAATTATACTAATACAATATTTTTGAAAATAGCAATATATATTTGAATCTAATCAAAGTTGCTAGCAATCTATAGCTAGACACTATAATAAGTAAAAGAAGTTGCTAAATATTAAAATATCTAAATAAAATAAATATAAAGATTGCTAGAAAAACTTTGCAACTAGCTATAATATTTAATATCGAACTAGTTAATATTAAGAATTTCGTTTTTTAATATTGCAAATAGCTAAGATTCTTTATTTATATTTAACTTATTATTAGATAAAAGTTTGTTGTAGACAAACAATATAATATATTTGATTTTTTAAATTTGCGAATTTCAATATTGAAAGAAGTATTGTTAAATATTGTCGAGAAAATACTGTAGTTAATTTTCTATAAGTAGAGCTTATATTATATATTGAGAGAGATCTTTACTTAATTCGAGCGTTTAATAGAAGATTTAACTTTGAATCTTATATCAATCGAAGTCAAAACTATATATACAATATATAATAAAATTTTGTTAAATAAGACAATAAAATATCGAAGTTAAAGTCGAAAAAGTTAATCGATAACTTTATTAAATTTGATTAATTAAAATTAAAAACAACAAATATTGTAACTATATTAATTAGCAAGAGATTTTGTCGACTTTTATCTTTTTTTCTCTTGTTGCTTTTGTAAAAGATTCTAAAACAAGATTGTCTCTATATAAAAACAACTTTTCCAATATAGAAAAATTAATTGTAAGTTGTCTTAATAATATTCTCTCAATTGTTGTCTATAATTGTTAGAATTTTTGTTAATAGCAAATATTTTATTTTTTAAATGTCTCGAATTTCGAGACCCTTTTAAACGCAATATTTATCTTTAACTTATTAAAATATTCTACAAATTAGATTGTTAAAGATTGTTAAAACTAGCTAGCTAACTAATTTATTACTTCAAACTATAGATTTTCTATTTTTCTATCTAAGTTTGCAAAGAAATTAAGCTATTGTAATTAATAAATGCAATTTTTCTATTTTTCTTAAATTCTATATTAATAATAACTCTTTGTTATAGATATTTAAAGCAAAATATATTTATTAAGAAATATATCGATTAAATCTAAATAATAACAAAGTATTAATAAAGTTAACTTCAAATTAAAATATTAATATAACAACAAATATTGCAACAACTTTTAATTAGAATTATATTACTTAATTTAAATATATATATATTTTTTATATTTTATTTAGTCTCTTTTACAATATATTTAATATTAATAAAGAGATTTCATATTTTTTTGCAATCTACAATCTTAAATTCGACAAAATAATTAAAAATTATTAACAAGTAGTTTGCTTTGTTAACAACTCTATATATTTTGCAATTTATACAATTTCTAGCAATAATTATGCAACGCACAAATATAAAAATAACAATATATTTATCTTAACTTTTTGTTTAAAAATCAATTGTATTAATATATATTTTAATCTATTTTAAAACAAATATAATTTAAGATTAATATATATTACAAAATAGCAATAATTTACTTTTTCGATAATATATAATAGATTGTATAGATAGTTAAAAACTTAAATATCAAAAATAGATTACAATTATTTCTTAAATAGATAGTTCGAAATAAAAATTGCGTAGTCGCAAACTTTCTCTTTATCTTATATATTTTTTTTTGATAACTCTTTTGCTTTTTCTAGATATCTTATTTCTTGCTTTTGATTTTTTATTTAATTCTTTTATTTTCTTTTTCTTGCGCTTTAATATTGTTATCTTTGTCAAACTAATAAATTTACTTTAAACAATCTAGTTTTCTATATTTAATAATCTAATTAATTATATTATCTTTTACAATTATTAGATCTTAATTTGCAAAAAACTATATAGAATATATTTAAACAATATATATATTATTATTTATATATATTGCAAGAGCAATTAATAGAAATTATACAATAAAAGTAATAAGCAATACTACAATAGAAAATACAAAAATGTTTTAACAAAATATCTATATAATACAAGCGCATTATAAAGAACAAAAGAAAGCTTATTAAATTTAATCTCTAATAGAGTTTGTTTCTTAGATATTAGTTAGCAAATATTATAAAAAATATTAAAGAAGTGCTCTATATTAATATATAAAAGCATTGTTTCGTAATTTAGTATTCTATAAATTTTAATAAAATGCGAGAGTTGTTTAAAATCGAATATAACTTTTGTATTTATCTAATATTGCTTTTTGTTTATTTAAATAAATAACTAAGCTAGTAGCAAACAACAATATATCGATATCTAATCTTGCTATAATATATTTTAAGTTGTATCAATATTAAGCAACTTTTTGTTTATTTTTATTTTAATTTAGTATAAAATTTAAATTTGTAAATAACAAATTAACAAATAAATTGTTTTAACAAATCTTAAATTACAAAAAATACTCTTAAGATTTAAAAAATATATTCGATTCTAGACTTTTTAAAATTAGAAATTTATTTCAACAATAAATATACAAATCTCTCTATTATATTATCTAGTGTATTTGCTTTAAATTAATATCGAATTACTTTAATACAACAACTATATTATTTATACTAATTGTACAACTATATTTGCTAATTTTGTATAGATTGACGCTAATTGTTTTTTACAAAATAGTAGTTGCTATATAATTCTTTATTATAGTCTCGCTTGTAGTCTTAACTAGCTCTACTACTATTATAATCTTAACTAGCTCTACTACTATTACAATCTTAACTAGCTCTACTACTATTATAATCTTAACTAGCTCTACTACTATTACAATTTTAACTAGCTATACTATTACAACAATTGCAAGTACAAGATAGCTATAACTTTTTTATTATAATTCTAAAAGCTATAGTTAACTATTAAGCTTATTAACAATCTAAATATCAATTAAGACTAGATTGTTTTTGTATTATTAAATAATACTAGATTCTTAATCTAGTTTACTTGCTAAACTTGTTGATTAATATCTTAGATATTATAGAATCTCTTAAACTTCTATAGTATTAAGTTGTTTAAATAACATAGATTTGTTTAGAATAAATAACTTAATATTGTCTTTTATTATATTTTGCAAAATCAATATATCTTAAGATTTAATTTTAAATAAATATATTTTAGATATATCGATTAATAAAGCTTTCTCTTTCGATATTTGTTTATAGAATTGTACTTAATACAATATACAATATACTTAATCGAAATTTAGTTTAAAAAGTTGTATAACAAAGTTACTTAAGACAAGCAAGAAACATATTAATTAAAGATAGATATTAATACAATAATTGTCTCGATACAAAGATTTAATAACGCAATATTTACAATTTTGCAATAACTATTTAAGAGAGTCGATAATTTAATATTTAATAGCAATATCAATTTCTATTTAAAATTAACTTTAGAAACAAACAATATTAATAAGCTATACAATATAAGTTACAAGTATTCTTTATATTCGACAATCTTTTGTTAGAACAAAATCTATAGAAAATTTTAGAAAAATATTAAGCAATTTAAGATAGAACTAATTGTTATTGTTAAATCTATTAATTTTATACAAACTAATACTAAAAGATATATCTTTTATAGTCTTTTTAAATTATAATAAACGCAAAGTTCTTTTAAGACTATATCTTCTATTATATTTGATTAAAATTTAAATAAACAATCTATATAATACTATAATTATAGATTTACTATCTCGAAAAGTTATTATTTGTTATCTCTTTATCTTTTGTAATCAATTAATAAAAAGCAATAGATTGTAAATAAATTTATAATATTAAGCTTCAATATTAATACAATAGTCTCGAAGCAATCTAATAAGATTTGAAGATTCTTTTTAAACAATATGCTATAGAGCGCTTTATACAGTACTCAAAAAATCTTGTCGAATAGTTGTTAAAAGCATATATTGCAATTTAATTACTGTTGTAAACTTCTTATAATAAAATAACTTAATTTTTATTAACAATTAATAGAATTAAATAGAGTTTAGACTAATATTAATTATTGTATAATTTTAATAAAAATTAATTAATACAAAGAAGAGAGCGCAAATAAACAAAAATATCTAGAGAAAACAAAATAAGAAAACTAAAAGTATCTGCAAGTTATAATTAGATAAATAATAATTATATTAATTTTTTTCTCTAAAAGAATAATTTAAAATTATTGCTCTAATATTATCTATTAATATTCTCTAATTTTTTTCAAAGATTTTAGCTGCTACTAAAGATATACAATTTACAACTATATATTTTTAAATTAAACTAAATATACTAATATTGTACTCTAACTATCGAGTTACTTTTATTGCAATTAATAATTGTAACAAAAATATCGAAATCTAAATCTTTAAGCAGAATTTCTACAATTAATTAACAATATAGATCTCTTAATATATTTAAATATTCTATCTATATACTATTTTTATTGCAAATTAAATATACTATTAATTAATTTTGTTTCTTTATTAATTTCTAAGAGTACGTTCGAACTAAAAACAAATTTAGACAATTCGAACAAAAGATATATTATTTATTATTATTAATTATATAATAATTAATCTTTAACTTTATCTTTATATTCGAACTCTTAATAAAGAGCAATTTAATTAATATAATTATTCGAAAATATAGTTAACTTAGAAGTATTTCGATAACAAATATACTCTTTTTGTTATTAACTATATAATAGTACTTGCAAACAAAATATATACTTTGTTTTAAGATTTTTGCTACAGATTAAAATTTCTATTTAATTATTTTACAATAAAAGAGTTTTGCAAAACAAAGTAGTATTGCAATAAAATTAAAGCAAGCAATTTATCAAAATAAAATATCTTCTATTTAATTATTTTGCAAATCGAAACTTAACTATATTGTATTAAAACTATTCTACAAAAAAAACAAAATTGTAATAAATTAAAACAAGAAATTTGTCGAAATAGAATATCTTTGTTTGAGCTAAAAAGTATCGAAAAGCAAAGTATTTAAATTGCAACAATACTAAGACTATCTTTCGAAAAACTCTAATAAATAAGAGATTTTCAACGCAAAAAAATTATATATAATCGAAATACTACAAGCAACTAAAAAGAAAACAAATAAAAAAATAGATAGAATAAAGATTATTAGCAAAAGAAAAGAGTCTTTATATCTTAAAACAATAGATTAACTAGTAGTTGTACTTTATCTAGATAGAAAAGCTAAACTTTTTTAAGAAGACGCTAAACTCTAAATAGAAATCGACTAATACAACGTTGTCCAATTGTTTATAAATTTAAAAATAGTAAATTTCAAAAATTTATTATATTGTTTAATATATATATTGATCTTTATATTGTTAATATAACGCGCAAGTATATTATAGTTATAAATATAAATATTCTAATATATAAGATAAAATATATTTAAATAATATTTAAATAAATCTGTATTAATTAATATGTTTTTTAAATTCTTTAAAACTATAGCAGATTATACAGTATTATCAAATCTTATAGATTATTTTTTTACCTAAAATATTATAAATTAATCTACAAGTTTTAATTTTGCTAAATTTTAAAAAATATATATAAAATTAATAGAGATTTCAATACTATTTAAAAACTATTGTCTATTATTAATAAGAAGTTTTCTATTATTAAACAAACAAACAATCGACAAGAATATAGATAAAGTTTATACAATAATTTGCAATAATTTATATTAATAAATTTAATTGTTTTTAATTGATTTTAGATTTTTCGATATATTTGCTATAAATGCAATATCGAATCTATTGAGATTTTTGTTTTAATATTTTTTTATTTAGATATTACTAAATATCTATATACAAAACTATAGTAAACAAGTTGTTAATCTAGACTTTAAACACTTTAAATACTACAACAAAATTGTTTTTATTAATAAGTTAATATTCTAGATATATTTCTTGTAATTATAGTTAAACTAATATATATTAGAAACAACAATTGACGTATATACAATATAAAGAACTATATAATAATTAAAGCTAAAAAAAAGTGTTTAAATTAATATTTTTTGTATCTATATTGTTGCTTAAAATATATCTTTGTTGTAATAGATATTATATAGCAGATATATAAAATTAAAAAAAATTGCAAAGTTTTTTGCACAATTTTGTTTTTGATTTCTTTGTATATCGACAGATATTTGCATAATATATTTACAAATTTTCTGCTCTTATCTTAAACAACATATATATTATCAATATTTTCTACAAGTTAGATTGAGAAACAACAAAGAAAACTAATTAATATCTGTTGAAATATAATTGAAATATAGTATATCTATAAGAGACAATATTACAAACGCAGAAACGCTATAGAAGATTTTCGCGACAAAACAGTATATCTAAAAGAGATTGTAGATATGCGATAGAAAAGACTCTCGCAATAATAATAGAAAGTTTTTTGCAATAAGAGTTTAACAACAGTAATACTTATAGTTGTTAACTATATATTAAATACAATTCTATTTTTTAATTGTTATTCAATCGATTTCTTATCTATTAATTTAATTTTTAGTTATTAATTGTTGCAAAATCTTCTATAGTTTTGTAGCAATTAATAGTTGTTAATATATTTAACAATTGTTCAATTAATAATTAAATTGCTCTTCAACTATTGCTTTATTGTTTTTTAACAAACTAAAATCAAGTATTTTTTAAGATATTTAGACGCAATTGTAGTGTAATTGTAACTTAATCGCGAGACAACTATAAAGCAATTGTAGCTTAACTATCTAAAAATTGCAATTTTCGATAAAAAACAGAAAAACAATTGCTGTTCAATTATTGTTTTATTAACGATCAATTAGATTTCGACTGCATTTCTATTGTTGTTCTATTGTAATATAACTAAGATTAAACTGTCGAAATATTCGAAGATCTAACTATATAGAAATTCTAATTTTGTAATTAAATATATATTAAGTTTATATTTAGCGCAAGTAAAATACAATTAAATAGATAACAAATCTAATAAAGAGAAACCTTTTGTTGCAATTTAATTTATACTAAATATTAATAGTATCTATTATTAAAATTACAAAAAATAGTAGATAATCTACATATAGATATAGTCTAAGTTTAATATATACTAAATATTATTAGTTGCGTTAAATTCTAAGACTCGAATCTTTTTTTTTAACTTAAATATATAAATTATATAAATTTAGTTGCAACTCTATATATACTATATATTAATAAATATAATTGTACAACGTTCTAGGCTCTCTAAGGAACAAAACGTCGATTGTACAACAATTGTTCTTCGATTGAACACTAGTTGAATTACGATCCTAGATTGAGCATCTATTAAAAAATCGTTTTTCAATAGATAAAAAGTTCGTTATGCAACAACAAGTAAATTAAATAGCAATTAATCAAGGAGAAGATTCGATAAAATAACGATTAATCAATTTAATCTTCGTTGAATAGCAATTAATTAAGAAGAAGCGTCGATTAAACGACGATTAATTAATCTACTTCTCGTTGAATAGCGATTAATTAAGAAGAAGCGTCGATTGAACAACAATTAATCAATCTACTCTTCGTTAAATAGCAATTAATCAAAAAGAAGCGTCGACTAAATAATAGTTAATTGATTAAAGAGAAATATTTTTGCGAAAGACTTCGATAAGAACTTCGACGCAAAATAACGACAAAAGATTTCGACAAAGAGCAACAATTAAAGACAACGACAAAAGAACGTTCTTTAAAATATTATACAAAACATAAACGTATAATTCTAAATTACATATATTAAATTATTATTGCAATTAAAAGTATAATAAAACAAATACTATTATTGCTAAAGTCTTCGCAAAAAGAAATAAAACGTTATAATATACTATATTGTATCAAAAAATAAAAAAAGTTTTTCGCAAAATGTCTAGTTATATGCTATATAATATTATATATTTTGTGGAGATATTGTAGTTACTATATATATATATCTTTGCTATTATTGATTTTTGCTATTTGTTATATTGTTATTAGTTAAAAAAATATCAAAGTTAAAATTAAAATTTATAAATTTTTTTTTTGTTTCGAATTTAATATAGTATTGTGCGCTTTAAATATTAATTTATATTTTAATTGCAAAAATTATTTTTATTATATAAATTATTGTAGATATTAAGCAAATAATTTTTTATATATTTTATAAAAATAAAGTTCTTTAATAAAGTCTTTATTAAATTTATTAAACATTGCAAAATTATTAATTAAATAAAAAAATTTATAAAATAAGATTAATTAATATTATATAAAGTATATCTAATTTATAGCAAAGAAATTTGCGCTCTTTTCGACTTATATTGTTGAAATCAACAATATATAGTTTAAACAAAAATATCTTTTTTAATTAATTGTATTAAAATTGTTTAAACAACTTGTTTTTAAGTTTTTTGTAAATATATAATTTTAATAACAAATCAATTTGTTTGTTAAAAAGAATTTAGATTTGCAAAAATTTAATTGTTGTTTTTAAAATATTAGTTTTTTATTGTTTAAAACTTTTTTCTATATTTTTTGTTGCTTTTAAGTAGAGAAAATTGTTTATTTTAAAATTAAAAAAAATAATACAAATAAATTTGTTTTTGTTATTTTTATTAAAATATATAAAATAGTATTAACAAATTATAATATTAAGTTTGTCGAAAATTTTATTTTTAAAAATAATAATTGTATTTATTTGTATTATTTTATTTTGTAGCTTTTTATTGCTTTAACTTTAATTAATATTATAATTGCTAAATATTAAAGTAAATATAAAAGTTATTTAATTGCAAAATAAATTCTTTATATTAAATATAATATTATTGTAAAAGTTATTCGACAATTGAACAATTATTGTAAAAGACTTTTGCGCAATATATTTTGCGATAATAGATTTTACAATAACGAACTTTGCGATAGCAAACTTTATAATAATAGATTTTGCAATAGTAAACTTTATAATATTATTCTTTGTTATAAATTGTTTTGCGTTATTAGTTTTTATAATAAACTTTAATATATAAGATGTCGCTTCAAATATTAAGAAACAAAACAATAAAAAAGATTTTAAATTTCGAAAAATTATAGAAGACTTTAGCATTAAATTAAAATATATTTTCTAAAATATTTTTGCTTTTGTTTAACTATTTTTATTTTTACTAATATAGATATATTTTATTATTAAGTCTTTCTCTTTTTTATTATTAATTTGTTTATAGTTTTGCGTAAATCAAAAAATATTTAATATTAAAAAAGTTTTTTTTTAAATTTTACTATTGTTATTAATAATTTTCTAAGTATTATTAATAAAGACTTTGAGTATTTTAAGTACTTTAAAGACTTTAATTGCTTTAATTGCTTTAAAGACTTTAGTTACTATAAAAAACTTTAAAATAATTTTTTCGATTAAAGATTAAGTAAAAGTCTTTAATATTGCAATTTGTTTATTAGTAAAATCAAATAAAGTTTTGTTATTTAAAATCTCTTGTAGTTGTGCGTTTTATTTAATAATAAATATATTAATTTAATTTTATTGTTAGATAACTATTGTTATAAAGATAGATAAATTATTTATAACTTGTCTTTTTAAGACTTTATAACTTGAAAATAAGTTCTTAACGTTATTATTGAAGTCTTTATTTTTATTTCTTTTTTGTTGTTGTTTATAATTTAATGTTGTTAATACTAATTTATCTCTTAATAATTTTAAATTAGTTGTACTTAATATATAATTAAATATAATACTACATTGCTTTAATAATATCTTAAATAGTTTTTAGAAAAAAGCTTTTTACGCAATACTATTTTAACTTAATTAACTATCTTTATTAGCGCGAGAACTATAGTATTTAACATTATGTTCTATTTAAAATTTAAGTAATTTATCTAACAAACAATATTGTAGTTAACAATTCTATATTAGAACAATATAAATAATCTATAAGTAGAAGATTAATATTATTATTAACAAAAGTAATCTTATTTTAATCTTGTTTCTTTTAAGATATTAATAAGATTATCTTGTATTATTAATATTGTAAAAACAAGTTACTATATTTGATTTCTTTTTGTTAATATAACAATTTTAGATTATAATTTAATCTACTTGTTTATCAATATTTCGAAAATATTTCGCTATTTTTATTTTTTTAGCTTTGTTGTTTAATTCGTTATTTCTCTCTTCTTATTCTTTATTTTTTTCTTTAATTTATCGATTTTTTTTTTAGATTAGTTCTCTCTTTTTTATTGTTAATATAAAACAAAACTAAAGTAACAAACGCAACGCAACAAAAGAGCAAAAAAAATAAAGTTGTACAAAACAAAATGCATTAACAATGTTGTTTGCTTCAATTTAAATCTTAACGTTAAAAATATTTAATAATTTAATAATATACACAATTAATTGTATTTCTTTGTAAAAGACTTCGAAGTATATATATATACAAAAGCTATTTTTGTTAAAGTTATTTTTGTCAAAGTTTTTTGCGATACAAATCTTTCGCAATAAAAGTTTTTTACAATTTATCTTATTAAGTTCGAAACAAACGCAAAAGATATAAAAGAGCGTCGAAGCTACTTAAAGCTCTTAATAGAAATAAAATAAATATAAATATAAAATAAGAAGATTCTATTAATAAAAGAAAGACGAACAAATATAATAAGTATTAATTTTCGATATTTCAATATGCAAAGTTCTAGTGTTTAAAGAGAATTAAAAAAGTTTAAGAAAAAACGTTTAAATATTATAGTTAAACATCTTAATGCAATATAGATATTATATAAATATATTGTTTCAATTAAACTTGTTATATATAGAAAATACTTTAAATTATTTATAAATTAAGAAAATAATATAAACAAATAATATAATAAAACTTTTTAATAATTTTTTATTTAAAATTAATAAATTTATTTGTATTATTTATTGCAATATTAAGTTTCAATCTATTATCTTTATATTTATTATAGTCTTTTTATTTTTAAAATTATAATCTTCTTAATTACTTGCATTTTATTTTTTTAATAACAACTTACTTTAAGTTTTAAAAAGTACAAATTACAATCTTTATATATATTTGCTACGATTATTACAACTTATTAAAGTAAATAAAGATCTTTATTATTAAATTAATATAAAAAAATTTGAAGTAAATAACTTAGAACTCGAGTTTCTTTATTTTGAATCTTAAATATACTAATCTACATATTAAGTTATTTTGACAACTTAGAGCGCTTTGTAAAAGACTCTTTTATCTTTTGTATTAAGAAATTCTTATCTTTGTTTATCTATTATTTAAATTATTGTGCGAAAGACTTTACTTTTGATTTATAGTAAATACAACAAAAGTGTTTTGTAAAATTTATATTACTAATAGTTTTTTGCAACGTAAATTTATATTTTATATACTTTTAAGTATTTTTAATATAGTTTATTAATTAATTAATATTTGTAATCTAGTTATTGTATAATATTATTTCGAGAAATTGCAAAAAACTTTAAACTTTGTCGATATTAAAAAAATAAAAATCTATATAATTAACTTTTACAAATACTTTTTTTTTTTTTATAAAATATATCGAAAAGTAAATTTAATTTGCTTAAAAAGAAGCAAATAACAAAAACACTTCGCATTAATATAAAATAAATATTAGTTTAATAAAAGCTTATTTTATTATTAATAAATTATTAAATAACAATAAATTCTTTAAAAACAAATATTTGAAGAGTTGAAATAATTAACAATAAATAAATTATTTAACTTTATTGTTTTACAAATTTCGAAAAAACAATATAAAAAACTTTAAAGATTTTTTCTTTAAAAAAAAATTAATAGATACAATTATTAATAATTAGTTTTAAGATTTTGTTAAATACGTTAAATACTATCTAGCTTTTGTGCGTACAACTAAGAAATTATTATTGCAAAAAACTAAATTTTTCAAAAAACAATTTAAGTTATTTAGCTTGTTTTTTTAAATTTAGTTTGCTATTATATTGTTAAAGTTTAAAACAAATTTATCAAATTGCTTTGCAATTATTTTTGAAATATATAATTTAAACAAAATTATTATAAAACTATTTTTATTTATAAATAATTTGTAGATTTTTTAAAAAAATCTCGACGCAATTGTTAATAATACTATAATAACGTTTAATAACAAAAAGTTTTCTATATTATTTATTGTTAAAAACAACGATTTTAATTTAATTGTTAAATTCTTTTAGCAATTTATTAACGCGCAACAAATATAATTGAAGTGCAATAATTATAAATTTAATATTAATTATTGTTTTTAAGTATATTAATTAATTAATATAGCTTTTATAAAAATAATTAAATAGTCGCAAATTAAGAAACAAATTAAGTAAATAATACAAAATTTTTATTATATTGCTAATATAAAGTTTTAGTTTTAATTTAAAATAATAGTTATCGAAATAAATTAAAACTATTTTATTTTTTAATTTTTTAACAAAACTTACGCGATTAAGTTCGACAAATAGTAGCAATTTATTAAGAATAAAAATTATTAAAGAGACAACTTAAAAACAAGCTATTTTTTATTACAAATTATATAGCGCGAATTTGAAACAACTATTTATTGAATTTTAGAAATAATATTAAGTTAAACTATATATTTTTAACAACTTGTCGCAATTAAAACAATATATAAATTCTTATTAAACTTTATTATTTAAAACTATATTTTAGCAAATATAATAAATTTTAATAAAACTTAAATTGTTGTAATTTATTTGCTATAAATAAGTTATTTTATTAAAGATTTTAGTTTTGTTAAAAAAACTCTCTTAATTTATTTTGTATTGCAAGAGACTTTTATTAAAAAAAGTCTTTTGTAACTATAATTTATTTTAAATCTTTTATATTGTTAAACAAATAGTAAAGTCTTTAGTATTGCTAAATATTATTGCTATATTAAACTAACATATATACAAATAAAGAAACAAACATCTTTTAATATTATATAGCACAAATTTCGATTAATAGTTTGATTAATTTTAATATTTGTATTTAAGACTCTTATTAATTAATAAATTAAATAAATCTATTTAATTGCATTAAATTAGTTTAATATAAAAAAGTATTATAAAAATACTTAACAATATAAATTAATAATAAATAAATTAATTATTAACAAATATTTAACTAAGAATTAAGAAATTTTGACAATTGCAAGAAACAAACAAGTATTATTGTTATATTTAGTTTTACTATATAAATATATTGCTACAAATCTAAGACTTAATAGAAATAACAAATAAAAAACAACTAAATTTGTACAATTGCAAATCGAACATTTGTTAAGTTTAATATTAAATAATTAAGCAATTTGTTTTATTATTTTAATATTAATATTGTTAATAAGACGCAATTCTTAAAGTTTTTAATATTGTATAACAACTATATTTTGCAATAGCTTTCTACTTTGTTTAATATTTAAATTATTAAAATTTTAATATTTAACAATTCGAACAATATTAAAGATTTTTTATTGTTTATTAAGTATATTAATAGCAAATTTTAATAAATTTCTTAAATCTTAAAGAAAATAAAAGTTAAATTAATTATTAATTTGTACTTTTTACTAAACAATTATTTGATTGCTCAATTATATATTATTTCTAGCGTTGTTAATTACTAGATATACAATTTACGTTAAAATAATATTTAGAAAAATTATTGTATCTATTAGATATAGAAGCAATGCATAATTTGTTGCACTTATTTATTAATAATTTCTTTTAAAATTAAGAAAATAATTAATAATTATTTATTAAAGATTTAAGTTATATTTGTCTATTACAATTATTTATTAAATAAAAAGATCAAATATTAATAATTTAAAAATACATTTATCGAAAAGCTATTTACTTTTGTATCTAAAAAATAAAATAAAAAAAATTATATTTGACGTAATTCGAAAGTTAACTATATTTACGTTATAGAATTAATTATTAACAATTAACAAAATAAACAAGTCTAAAATTAATAATATTAAAATAGTCTTTACTAAAAATAACTATTATATAAAATAATTTAATAAATTGCGTTCAACAAAGCTAATACTAGAGATTTAACTAATTATATTAAAGAGAATACTAAAAGAAGCATTAAAGATACAAATATTATTGCGCAATCTTTGTAATCAAGTAAGTATTTTTTGTTGCAAAAGACTTTTATTGCAAAAGATATTGCAAAAAATTTTGATATATTTTAATACTATATAAAGTCTTTGATAAAGTTATATTTTAAAGTCTTTAATAAATATTTTATTAATTTTTTACTTTATAGATTGTTTGTAATTAAGAAAAGACAAACATTTTTTGTTAACTTTCTAGAATTGTGTTCTATATATATATATTTTTTTAATTTGTTAATATTAAAATTATTTTTTTCGTTTTGTATTAAACAAAAGTTAAACAAGAACAAATTATTTAAATCTTTACAAAAAATTTAATTGCAAAAATAATTTTAATTTTTGTATATAATTTTAACTTAATTAAACTAAATTTGCAATCTCTATATTAATAGATATATTTTTTAAAATTATACTACAATATCTTAATCGAAAATTAATATATTTATTAATTTCGATAAGTAGATAGTTTTGCAACAATTATTTATATTTTTAAATATTATTTGTATAACGTCTTTTTAAATATAGAGTTTTATCAAATTATAAACAAAACTATTCTAGAGATAATAACTTTATTAAATTGTTTAATATTTAAGAATTTAAAGATCGAAGACTTAAATATAATTATCGACATTAAAGATTAAATTTAACAAGAATCGAAATTAATTTAATTAAAAAACGTTGTCTTTGTATTGAATAAAATTTCTAATATACTAGAAGTAAAAATAGTTATTAAAAAAATTATATTAGAAACAAAGAGAAAATAGATATTTAATAAATAAGAAAGATTAAAGTAAATATTTGCTATTGTTGTATACAATATAATAGCTACTAATTTAATTTAATCAATTTTTTAACTTAAGATTGTAGAAGTCTTTTGCGATACGTCTATTGCAAACATTATATAAGAAGATATGCATAACATATAATAATAGTTGAAGCTTTTAACAAAGATAAATTGAGCGCTAAAGAGAGAATAATTTGAAAGATTAATCGATTATTATTTGCAATAATTATATAGACAAAGTTATTTATAGACGTTACGTCTTGAACCCTTTAAGAAACAAAACGTCGATTGTACAACGATTGTTTTTCGATTGAACATTAGTTGAATCACGATTCTAGATTAAGCATCTATTGAAAAATCGCTTTTTAATCAATAAAAAGTTTGTTATGCAACGACGAGTAAATTAAATAGCGATTAATTAAGAAGAAGACTCGATTAAATAACAATTAATCAACTTAGTCTTTGTTGAATAACAATTGATCAATTTACTCTTTGTTAAATAATAATTAATTAACGAGAAGCGTCGATTAAATAACGATTGATCAAAGAGAAGACTCGATTAAATAACGATTGATTAACTTACTCTTCGTTGAATAACGATTAATTAAGAAGAAGACTCAATTAAATAACGATTAATCAACTTACTTTTCGTTGAATAACAATTAATAAGAGAAGAGTCGATTGTATAATAATTGCTCAACGATTGCTTAACGATTGCTTAACGATTGATTAATCTACTCTTTATTAAATAACGATCGATTAATCAATAACAAATGTCTTTGCGAAAGACTTCGCTAAGAGCTTCGACGCAAGACAACGACAAAAGACTTCGACAAAAAACAACAACGAAAAACTTCGACAAAGAGCAACGACAAAAGACTTCGATAAAAGAATGTTCTTTAAGATGTTATACAAGACATTAACGTATAATTCTAAATTATATACATTGAATTACTATCGCAATTAAAAATATAATAAAGCAAATAAAATTATTGCTAAAATCTTCGCAAAAAAAAATAAAGCGTCGTAATATACTATATTGTATCAAAAAATCAAAAAAGTCTCTTGCAAAATGTCTAACTATATGCTATATAATACTATATATTTTGTGTAAATATTGTAGTTATTATATGTATACATCTTTGTTATTACTAATTCTCGCTATTTATTATATTGTTATTAGTTAAAAAGACATTAAAATCAAAATTAAAATTTATAAAAATCTTTTTCTTATTTTGAGTTTAATATAATATTGTGCGCTTTAAATATTAATTTATATTTTAATTGCAAAAATTATTTTTGTTATACAAGTTATTGTAGATATTAAACAAGTAATCTTTTGTATACTTTATAAAGATAGAGTTCTTTAATAAAGTTTTTGTTAAATTTATTAAACGTTGCAAAACTACTAATTAAATAAAGAAATTTATAAAATAAAATTAGTTAATATTACAATATAGTTTGTTTAATTTATAGCAAAGAAATTTGCGTTTTTTTCGATTTATATTGTCGAAATTAACGATATATAATTTAAACAAAAACATCTTTTTTAGCTAATTGTATTAAAATTGTTTAAACAATTTGTTTTTAAGCTTTTTGTAAATATATAATTTCGACAACAAGTTAATTTGTTTGTCGAAAAAAATCTAAATTCGCAAAAATTTAATTGTCGTTTTTAAAATGTTAATTTTTTATTGCTTAAAGCTCTTTTCTATATTTTTTATTGCTTTTAAGTAAAGAGAATTGTTTATTTTAAAATTAGAGAAAATAATATAAACAAATTTGTTTTTGTTATTTCTATTAAAATATATAAAATAGTATCGACAAATTATAATATTAAGTTTGTCGAAAACTTTATTTTTAAAAACAATAATTATATTTATTTGTATTATTTTATTTTGTAACTTCTTATTGTTTTAATTTTAATTAATATTATAATTGCTAAATATTAAAGTAAATATAAAAGTTGTTTAATTGCAAAATAAGTTCTTTGTATTAAATATAATATTATTGTAAAAGTTATCTAGCAATTAAGCAATTATTGTAAAAGACTTTTGCGTAGTATACTTTATAATAATAGACTTTGCGACAATAGACTTTGCAATAACAAGCTTTGCTACAATAGACTTTGCGATAATAAGCTTTATAATAACAAAATTTGCAATATTATTTTTTGTTATAAGTTGCTTTGCGTTATTAGCTTTTATAGTAAATTTTAATACATAAAATGTTGTTTTAAGTATTAAGAAACAAAACAATAAAAAAGACTTTAAGTTTCGAAAAATTATAAAAGACTTTAATATTAAATTAAAGTATATTTTCTAAAATGTTTTCGCTTTTGTCTAACTATTTTTATTTTTACTAGCATATATATACTTTATTATTAAGTTTCTCTCTTTTTTATTATTAATTTATTTATAGTTTTGCGTAAATTAAGAAATATTTAATATTAAAAAAGTCTTTTTCGAAATTTTATTATTGTTGTTAACAATTTTTTAAATATTGTTAATAAAGACTTTAAGTACTTTAAATACTTTAAAGTTTTTAATTACTTTAGTTGCTTTAAAGACTTTAACTATTATAAAAGATTTTAAAATAGTTTTTTTAATTAAAGATTAAATAAAAGTCTTTAATATTGCAATTTGTTTATTAATAAAATTAAATAGAATTTTGTTATTTAAAGTCTTTTGCAATTGTGCGTTCTATTTAAATAGTAAACATATTAATTTAATTTTATTGTTAGATAATTATTACTACAAAAATAAATAAATTATTTACAACTTGTCTTTTTGAGACTTTATAACTTGGAGACAAGTTCTTAACGTTATTATTGAAGTTTTTATTTTTATTTATTTTTTGTTGTCGCTTATAATTTGAAGTTATTAATGCTAACTTATCTTTTAATAATCTTAAATTAGTCGTACTTAATATATAATCAAATATAGTACTATGTTGCTTTAATAACATTTTAAATAATTTTTAAAAAAAAGCTTTTCGCGCAATGCTATTTTAACTTAATTGATTATTTTTATTAGCGCGAGAGTTGTAGTATTTAGCATTACGTTCTATTTAAGATTTAAGTAACTTATTTAATAAATAATATTATAGTTAACGATTCTATATTAAAACAATATAAATAATCTATAAGTAAAAGATTAATATTATTGATAAAAGTAATCTTATTTTAATCTTGTTTCTTTTAAAACGTCAATAAGATTATCTTGCACTATTAGTATTATAAAAACAAGTTACTACATTCGATTTCTTTTTACTAACATAACAATTTTAGATTATAATTTAATTTACTTGTTTATTAGTATTTTAAAAACGTTTTATTGCTTCTATTTTTTTAATTTTATTGTTAAATTTGTTATTTTTCTCTTTTTGTCTTTAATTTTTTTCTTTAGTTTCTTGATCTTTCTTCTTAGATTAACTTTCTTTTTTTTATTGTTAATATAAGACAAAATTAAAGTAACAAATGCAATATAACAAAAAAATAAAGAAAAATAAAGTTGCGTTAGACAAGATGCGTTAACAATGTTATTTGTTTCAATTTAAATTTCGATATTAAAAATATTTAATAATTTAGTAATATACACAATTAATTGTGTGTCTTTGTAGAAAACTTCGAAATATTTATATATGCGAAAGTTTTTTGCGTTAAAGTTTTTTGCAATGTAAGTCTTTTGTAATATAAATCTTTTGCAAAGAAAGCTTTTTATAATTTATTTTATTAAGTTCGAAATAAATACAAGAGATATAGAAGAGCGTCAAAACTATTTAGAGCTTTTAATAGAAATAAAAAAAGTATAAATATAAAATAAGAAGATTTTATTAACAAAAGAAAGACAAACAAATGTAATAAATTTTAATTTTTAACGTTTCAATATATAAATTTCTAATGTCTAAAGAGAATTAAAAGAGCTTAAGAAAAAACGTTTAAATATTATAATCGAAGATCTTAATGCAATACAAATATTGTATAGATATATTGTCTCAATTAAACTTGTTATATGTAGAAAATTCCTTAAATCATTTATAAATTAAAAGAGTAAAATAGACAAATAATACAATAAGATTTTTCAATATTTTTTTATTTAAAATTGATAAATTTATTTGCATTATTTATTGTAATGTCAAGTTTCGATCTAATATCTTTACATTTATTATAGTCTCTTTACTTTTAATATTATAATTTTTTCAATTACTTATATTTTATCTTTCTAATAACAACTCGCTTCAAGTTCTTTATTATTAAATTAATATAAAAATTCTTAAAGTAAATAACTCAAAACTTAGATCTCTTTACTTTGAATCTTAAATATACTAAGTTATCTTAACAACTTAGAGTATTCTACAAAAGACTCTTTTATTTTTTGTATTAAGAAATTCTTATTTTTGTTCGTTTATTATTTAAATTATTGTGCAAAAGACTTTACTTTTAATTTATAATAAATATAACAAAAGTCTTCTATAAAGTTTGTAATACTAATAGTCTTTTATAACGCAAACTTATATCTTATATATTCTTAAGTATCTTTAATATAATTTATTAATTAATTAATACTTGTAATCTAGTTATTGCATAATATTATTTTAAAAAATTGCAAAAAACTTTAAACTTTGTCGATATTAAGAAAATAAAAATCTATATAATTGATTTTTACAAATGCTTTTTTTTTTATTTTATAAAGTATATCAAAAAGTAAATTTAATTTATTTAGAAAGAAGCAAACAACAAGAGTACTTTGTATTAATATAAAATAAATATTAATTTAATAAAAACTTGTTTTATTGTTAACAAATTATTAGACAACGATAAATTCTTTAGAGACAAACATTTAAGAAGTCGAAATAATTAACAACAAATAAATTATCTAATTTTGTTGCTTTATAAATTTCGAAAAAACAATATAAAGAGCTCTAAAAATCTTTTCTTTAAAAAGAAATTAATAGATATAATTATTAACAATTAGTTTTAAGCTCTTGTTAAACACGCTAAATATTATTTGACTTTTGCGTATACAACTAAAAAGTCGATATCGCAAAAAACTAAATTCTTTAAAAAATAACTTAAATTACTTAATTTGTTTTTTTAAATTTAGTTTACTATTGCATTGTCGAAGTTTAAAATAAATTTATTAAATCGCTTTGTAATTATTTTTAAAGCACGTAATCTAAACAAGATTATTATAAATTTACTTTTATTTAAAGACAATTTGTAATTTTCTTAAAAGAATTTTGACACAATTGTTAATAATGTTACAATAATATTTAATAACAAAAAATCTTTTATATTATTTATTGTTAAAGATAACAATTTTAACTTAATTGTTAAATTCTTTTAACAATTTATTAACGCACAACAAATACAATTGAAGTGCAATAGTTATAAATTCAATATTAATTATTGTTTTTAAATGTATTAATTAATTAATATAATTCTTGTAAAGACAATTAAATAATCGCAAATTAAGAAACAAATTAAGTAAATAATATAAGATTTTTATTATATTATTAATGTAAAGTTTTAATGTTAATTTAAAATAATAGCTATTAAAATAAATTAAAACTACTTTATTTTTTAACTTTTTAACAAAGTTTACGCGATCGAGTTCAACAAATAGCAACAATTTGTCAATAATAAAAATTATTAAAGAGACAATTTAAAGATAAGTTGTTCTTTATTATAAATTATATAACGCAAATTTAAAGCAATTATTTATTAAATTTTAGAAATAGTATTAAGTTAAATTATATATTTCTAACAATTTATTACAATTAAAACAATATACAAATTCTTATTAAATTTTATTATTCAAAACTATATTTTAGCAAATATAATAAATTTTAGTAAAACTTAGATTGTCGTAATTTATTTACTATAAATAAGTTATTTTATTAAAGATTTTAATTTTGTTAAGAATGCTTTTTTAATTTATTTTGTATTGCAAAAGACTTTTATTAAAAGAAGTCTTTTGTAGCTATAATTTGTTTTAAGTCTTTTGCATTGCTAGACAAATAATAAAGTCTTTAATATTGTTAAATATTGTTGCTATATTAAACTAACGTATATGCAAATAAAGAAGCAAAGATCTTTTAATACTATATAGTACAAATCTTAATTAATAATTTGATTAACTTTAATACTTGTATTTAAAACTTTTATTAATTAATAAATTAAGCAAATTTATTTAATTGCATTAGATCAATTCGATATAAAAAAGTATTACAAAAATATTCGACAATATAGATTAATAGCAAGTAAGTTAATTATTAACAAACTCTTAATTAAGAATTATAAAATTTTCGACAATTGCAAAAAGCAAACAAGCATTATTGTTATATTTAGTTTTATTATATAAACATATTGTTACAAATCTAAGACTTAATAGAAATAACAAACAAAAAACAACTAAATTTATATAATTGCAAATTAAGTATTTATTAAGTTTAATATTAAGTAATCGAACAATTTGTTCTATTACTTTAATATTAATATTATTAACAAAATACAATTTTTGAAGTTTTTAATATTGTATAGCAATTATGTTTTGCAATAACTTTCTACTTTGTTTAATATTTTAATTACTAAAATTTTAATATTTAACAATTCGAACAATATTAAAGATCTTTTATTGTTTATTAAGCGTATTAATAGCAAATCTTAATAAACTTCTTAAATTTTAAAGAAAATAAAAGTTAAATTAACTATTAATTTATACTCTTTATTAAACAATTATTCGATTGCTCAATTATATATTATTTTTAGCGTTGTTAATTACTAGATATACAACTTACGTTAAAGTAATGTTTAAAAAAATTATCGCATTTATTAGATATAAAAGCAATGCATAATTTGTCGCACTTATTTATTGATAATTTCTTTTAAAATTAGAAAAGTAATTAATAATTATTTATTAAAGATTTAAGTTATATTTGTTTATTGCAATTATTTATTAAATAAAAAGATCAAATATTAACAATTTAAGAATATATTTATCGAAAAGTTGTTTACTTTCGTTTTTAAAAAATCAAAAAAAAAAAGATTATATTTGACATAATTCGAAAGTTAATTATGTTTATATTGTAAAATTAATTGCTAGCAATTAACAAAACAAACAAGTTTAAAATTAATAATATTAAAATAATCTTTATTAAAAACAACTACTATATAGAATAGTTTAATAAATTGCGTTTAACAAAGTTAATACTAGAGATTTAACTAATTATACTAAAGAGAATACTAAAAGAAGCGCTAAAAATGCAAACGCTATTGCGCAATCTTTGTAATTAAGTAAGTATTTCTTGTTGTAAAAGACTTTTATTGCAAAAGATATTATAAAAAACTTCGATATATCTTAATACTATATAAAGTTTTTAATAAAATTGTATTTTAAAATCTTTAATAAATACTTTATTAATTTTTTATTTTATAGATTGTTTGTAATTAAGAAAAGACAAACATCTTTTATTAACTTTTTAAAATTGCATTTTACGTATATATACTTCTTTAATTTATTAATATTAATACTATTTTTCTCGCTTTGTATTAAACGAAAGCTAAGCAAAAACAAATTATTTAAATCTTTATAAAAAATTTAATTGCAAAAATAATTTTAATTTTTATATATAGTTTTAACTTAATTAAATTAAATTTGTAATCTTTATATTAATAAATATATCTCTTAGAGTTATATTACAACATTTTAATCGAAAATTAATATATTTATCGATTTCGACAAATAAGTAATTTTACAACAATTATTTATGTTTTCGAATATTATTTGTATAACGCTTTTTCGAATACAAAGTTTTATTAAATTATAAACAAAATTATTCTAGAAATAATAACTTTACTTAATTGCTCAATATTTAAAAATTTAGAAATTAAAGATTTAAATATAATTATTAACATTAAAGATTAAATTTAACAAAAATCGAAATTAATTTAATTAAAAAATGTCGTCTTTATATTAAATAAAACTCTTAATATACTAGAAGTAAAAATAGTTATCAAAAAAATTATATTAAAAGCAAAAAAAAAAAATATATTTAATAAATAAGAAAAATCGAAGTAAGTATTTGCTATTGTTGTGCGACGTAATAGCTATTAATTTAATTTAATTAATTTTTTAACTTAAGATTGTAAAAGTTTTTTGCGATACGTTTATTGTAAATATTATGTAAGAAGATATACATAACATATAATAATAATTGAAGCTTTTAACAAAAATAGATTGAGCGCTAAAGAGAAATAATTTAGGAAGACTAGCTAATTATTATTTGCAATAGCCACATAGGCGAAGTTATTTATAGACGTTAGTATAAGACTTCTAAAAGCTACAATTTAGATTATATATCTTAGTTTAACTAGATTAATAAATTAATAACTTTAGCAAATTAATACAATAAGAAGTAATTTCTAGCTATCGCAATTTTTTTTACAAAACTAACAAATTTGTTTACTCTTTTCGCCTTTATCGACTATTAAAGATTAAAGTTATTATTATAATGTTTCGAATATCACGTCGTCGCTATATTGATATATTGATAAGACTCACATATATTACAAACAATTTTATTTCTATCTTTAACACTTTTTAACTTAATAATTACTCGCTCTCTAATATTATTTTATTGATCGATTCTTTTACAACTTACAATTCTCTTTATTAATTTGACTTTTTTAATAAGACATCTACAATACAAAACAATAAAAAGAAAGTTTGTTTTGCGAAAGAATTAACAAACAATTTAGAAAGAAACTATACAAAGAGCTATGCGAAAAACTTTACTTATTAAATATTTAGATTTTTTCACAAATTAAAAGTCTTATTAAAAGTCTTTCGCAACAACAATCAAGATACTAATATAACTAAAAGAAAAGTCTTTAGTAATAGCAATTTCAATAATAAAATAACTAAAGAGAAAGCTTTTCGCAATAATAATAGAGATAAAAGTATAATAAAACATAATATTGCGCAAAATTTAAAGATAATAGAAATTAATAGTAATAAAGAGAACTTAATACATATTGATGGAAATCTATTAACAAAAATAAAGCAAAAAATATTATTAAAAATAAATGCACTATTAAAAATAAAGTATAAATTAAAAGTTAAGATTAAAGCTAAGTCGTTAAAACTTTTTCTAATAAATATAATTTTGTATCTTAAATATTTGCTAATTAGTTTAAAGTAATAATTACAATATTTTTTAAAAAACTTAAAGTCTTACTTTACGTCAATATATAAAAAATTTAAAAAGCAAAAGCAAAAACAAAAAGAAATCTTTTATAGCGTTTGTCTTTGTCGTAAATTCTTATTTTCGCTTCTTATTATATTATTTGTTTATTAAGACTATCTTATCTATATTGTTAAACAATTCGAAAAAAGAAATTGTAGAGAAACAAGAAAAAAAAGACATTATGCTATTATTACTTTATTTGGCGTTTGGTTTATAATTCGAGAAATTAAGCGATTTTTAAGCTAACTATATTAGACTTAAAGAGATTCTTCAAATATCGAAGTTTTTCGCAAAAGATAATGCTTTTATTAAAGTTAACAGTTCTATATATACTCTCTTAAAAAAGCTCGATATATTGAAGCGCTAGATTTAACAATATATATCTCTTTTGCAATTAATGCGAAAAGCAATTAAAATCATAATAGAGAAATTATTTTCTCTTGTTAAAAAGCTAAAGAGTTGACAACAAAGAGAGCGAGTTAAGCATTTAATATAACAATATTAATATAAGTTTTTTAATTTTATATAAACAATTTTATTTATTATTAAATTGCGAATTAAGATACACTTTAATATAATATACTAAGTCGACAAATTTACTAAGCTTTAGCATTTAAAATTTTGAAATTCTTTTATTAGATTTATCTTTAAAGATGTCTATTATATCTTAAAGCGCAAAATTATAATTTTTGAAAATATTTTGAAGATTAAATTAGATGCGAACTTTACGTATTAATATAATTGCGTTATCTTTATTAACAAAGACTATAAAGAGAACAATATTAAATTTAAAAAACAAAATAAGATAGTTTTCGAGCTTCAAGTTGTTATAAATAATTTTTTTTTTTTTTAGAAAACTTCGATAAAGATTTTATTGTTAAAAACAACAAATTCTTTATTATTAAAAATTACAAACTTAGTGTGTCTCTTATTTTAATTAACAAACATTTTCGCGTTTATATTAATAAAGATTTCGATAAAAAGAACAAAAATTTTACGTCTATTAAAAAAAACTATATTCGACGCGTCTTAAATATAAAATCTTTTATAATTTGATTTGTACGTTAACTTTATTAAACTTAAGATAAGCTTAAAATAAATTATTATAATTGCGAAAAACTTTTTAAAATCTTTAGCAAACTTTATTTGTTATTTTTTTATTTTCTTTTTATAGACAATTTTAAGATTTATCGAAATAACTATCGTTTTCTTAAAATATTTTATTTTACGTTTGTCGCTTTAACTTATAAAAAGCAATATAAAGTAGCAAATATCTTTACTCTTATATTAGAATTTTATAAAATCAAAATTAAAAATACAATAAAATCTATCTTCAAGTTTATACAAAATTTAAATAGAGAAATCGATCTTATTATTAATAAAGAAATTATATTTGTTTACATTTTTAAAATAATTTTGTTCAACAACATATTACAATAGATTTACAACAAAGAGTTTTTTTATTATTTTGCACAAATAAGCTACTAGACTTGCTACTATCTTAAAAAAGAACAAAAAGATTTAGAATTCGATATTGTTAACAATAGAAAATATTATTAAGAAGCTATTAATTAAAAAGAGTATACAAAAAACTTAATTAATAAGAACAAAACAATCTATTTGCAAAAAATAAAAATTAAGATCGACATTTTAATAATTTAGTGTTTAATTTTCTTATTTAATCTAATATTGTTCTAGACTTACAATATATCTTATTTTGAGTAACAAGAATTAAATAGAATTTTTTAAAGCTTGTTAATTACTACAATATTTAGCAAAAAAAGAAATCAATTTTATATTAAGACGTTCTAGCATTTTTGCTTTTCTTTAAGTTAATCTTGCATACAATTTTCTATATTCTATATTTAATTTTGATTTCTATTAGAGTTCAAATAAGTTTCTCTATTAATTTCTCTTATTTTGCGTTTTTATACTACAAGTATTTAATTTAATATAAGCTATATATAGAAGACTTCTAAACTTATATCTAAAAATAATACTAACGTGCGCAAGATTATTAAGATTTTTAATACAATAACAAAAATTAACACGTTAATAAAAAGTCAACAATATATTTATTTGAAAAATTTACATTATATAATAGTAACAAATTAACAAATATATTAGATTTTTATTCAATATATTATAAATTTTGCAAAAAATATTGCAAAAAATTTCGAAAAAATCTTTAAAAAAGTTTCTTGTAATAATAATAACAATATAAACAACGTTAATAAAACAAATAAAAAAAATAAAATTTTAAAGAACGTGTTCTTTAATGCTATTAATAGTAAACTCAAGAATTCTAAAAACAATATTTTATTACTTTAAGAACGTGCGCAATTATTAAAGTCTTTCGCAAATACTAGAAAGAAAAGAAATTATAAATTTAAAAATAATAAATTTTAAAAGTTTCTCGCATTGCTTAACGTATATATTAATCTTTACATTGTTAATATAATGCGCAAATATGTTACAATTATAAATGTAAACGTTCTAACATATAAGATAAAATATATATAAATAATATTTAAATAATTTTGTATTAACTAATACGCTTTTTAGATTTTTCAAAACTATAGTAGATTACGCAATATTATCGAATCTTATAAATTATTTTTTTGTACGTAACGTTATAAACTAGTTTATGCGTCTTAATTTCGCTAGATTTTAAAAAATATACTCAAAATTAATAAAAACTTTAACATTGTTTAAAGACTATTGCTTATTGTTAATAAGAAGCTTTTTGCCATTAAGTAAGCAAATAATCGACGAAAATATAAATAAAGTTTATACAATAATTTGCGATAATTTATATCGACAAACTTAATTGTTCTTGATCGACTTTAAACTCTTTAGTGCGTTTGTTATAAACGCAAAATCGAATTTATCGAAACTTTCGTCTTAGCATTTCTTTATTTAGAAATTACTAAATGTCTATATGCAAGACTATAATAAACAAGTTGTTAATTTAGACTTCAAACGCTTTAAATAATACAACAAGATTGTTTTTATTAATAAATCAATATTTTAAATGCGTTTTTCGTAATTATAGTTAAACTAATATTTATTAGAGACAACAATCGACATATATACAATATAAAGAACTATGTAATAATTGAAGTTAAAAAGAATTGTCTAAGTCAATGCTTTTCGTATTTATATTGTCGCTTAAAATACGTTTTTGTTATAATAAACATTATATAGCAAATGCATAAAAATAAAAATTCTTTGTGCAACTCTTTGTACAATTTTGTTCTAAATTTTTTTGTGTATTAATAGACTTTCGCACAATATATTTACAAACTTCTTGCTTTTATCTTAAACAACATATATATTATTAACGTTTTCTACAAATTAGACTAGCAAACAATAGAAAACACAAATTAATATTTGCTAAAATATAATTAAAGTATAACATATTTATAAGAGACAATATAACAAAAGACTTTAAGCATTATATAAACAAATAAATAGCAAGACTACAAGTAATGCAAAAGACTTTTGCGACAAATTAATATATCTAAGAGAGACTATAAGTATGCGACAAAAAAGTCTTTCGCAATAATAATAAAAAGTCTTTCGTAACAAGAATTCAACGACAATAATACTTATAGTCGTTAGTTGAAACTATTAAATACGATTCTATTTTTTAATTGTTGCACAATTGGTTTTCTATCTATTAATCTAGTCTTCAATTGTCAATTGTTGCTCAATTAATTTTCTACCTATTAATCTAGTCTTTAGCTATCAATTGTTGCAAAACCTTCTACGATTTTGTAGCAATTAATAATTGTTAATGCATTCAACGATTGTTTAATCGATAATTAAATTGCTATTTAACTATTAATTTATCGCTTTTCAACGAACTAAAATTAAGTATCTTCTAAAAAATCTAAACGCAATCGTAGTTTAATTGTAGTTTAACAATAATTTAATCGTAATTCAATCGTAATTTAATTGTGATTCAATCGTTCAAAAACTACAATTACGAAGGAAAAACAATAGAATTATCGTTGTTTAATCGATGTTTAACTAGAGAACGACTACGTTTCTACTATTGTTCTATCGTAGTATAACTAGCGTCAAATTGTCGAAATATTCGAAGGTCTAACTATATAGTAGTATAGAACTTCTAAAAGTTACAATTTAGACTATGTGTCTCAATTTAGCTAGATTAATAAATCAATAACTTTTGCGATTCAATACAATAAGAAGTAATTTCTAGCTATCGTAATTTTCTCTATTAAGTCGATATTTTTATTTATCGTCTTTGTTAATTGCTAAAGCTTAAAGCTATTATTATAGTGTTTCGAATATTACGTTGTTGCTATATTAATATATTAGCAAGACTTATATATATTATAGACAATTTTATTTCTATTATTGATATTTCTTAATTCGATAATTACTCGCTCTTTAATATTATTTTATCGATCGATTGTTTTAGAATTTATAATTCTCTCTATTGATTTAACTTTTTTAATAAGATATTTACAATATAAAGCAATAAGAGAAAAGTTTGTTTTGCGAAAGAATTAACAAACAATTTAAAGAAAGATTATACAAAAAGCTATACAAAAGATTTTACTTATTAAATATCTAGATCTTTTTACAAATTAAAAGTTTTTCGCAACAACAATTAAAATACTAATATAGCTAAAAGAAAAGTTTTCAACAATAGCAATTCTAATAATAAAATAATCGAAAACAAAGCTTTTTGCGATAATAATAAAGATAGAAATATAACAAAACATAATAGCGTACAAGATTTAAAAATAATAGAAATTAGCAATAATAGAAAGAATTTAATACATATTAATAAGAATTTATTAGCAAAAATAAAATAAAAAGTATTATTAAAGATAAATATACTATTAAAGATAAAGTATAAATTAAAAATTAAAATTAAAATTAAGTTGCTAAATTTTTTTCTAATAAATATAATCTTATATTTCAAATATTTGCTAATTAGTTTAGAATAATAATTACGATATTTTTTAAAAGATTTAGAGTTTTATTTTACATTAATATATAAAGAATTTGCAAAACAAAAACAAAAGTAAGAAAAAGTCTTTTACAATATTTGTTTTTGTTATAAATTTTTATTTTTGCTTCTTATTATATTATTTATTTATTAAGACTATCTTATCTATATTGTTGAACAATTTGAAAGAAAAAATTGTAGAGAAATAAAACAAAAAGAATATTATGCTATTATTATTTTATTTAACGTTTAATTTATAGTTTAAGAAGTTAAGCAATTTCTAAGCTAACTATATTAGATTTAGAAAAATTCTTTAAATATTAAAGTTTTTTGCAAAAAGTAATACTTTTATTGAAATCGACAATTTTATATATATTTTTTTAAAAAAGCTTAATATATTAAAGTATTAAATTTAATAATATATATCTTTTTTGCAATTAATGCGAAAAGCGATTAAGATTACAATAGAGAAATTATTTTCTTTTGTTAAAAAACCAAAGAGTTAATAACAAAGAAAACAAATTAAGCGTTTAATATAACAATACTAGTATAAGTTTTTTAATTTTATATAAACAATTCTATTTGCTATTAAATTGCAAATTAAGATACACTTCGATATAGCATATTAAATCGACAAATTTATTAAGTTTTAATATTTAAGATCTTAAAGTTTTTTTATTAAATTTATTTTTAAAGATATCTATTATATCTTAAAGCACAAAATTATAATTTTTGAAAATATTTTAAAGATTAGATTAAATACAAACTTTACGTATTAATATAATTGCGTTATTTTTATTAACAAAAACTATAAAAAAAAAATATTAAATTTAAAAAATAAAATAAGATAGTTTTCGAGCTTTAAACTATTATAGATAATATTTATTTTCTTTTGAAAAATTTCAATAAAGATTTTATTGTTAAAAACAACAAATTTTTTATTATCGAAAATTACAAACTTAGTATATTTCTTACTTTAATTAACAAGCATTTTTGTGTTTATATTGATAAAAATTTTAATAAAAAAAACAAAAATTTTACGTCTATTAAAGAGAACTATATTCGACGTATTTTAAATATAAAATCTTTTATTGTTCGATTTGTACGTTAACTTTATTAAACTTAAAATAAGCTTAAAATAAATTATTATAATTGCAAAAAACTTCTCGAAATTTTTAACAAATTTTATTTATTATTTTTTTATTTTTTTTTATAAACAATTTTAAGATTTATCGAAACAACTATTGTTTTTTTAAGATATTTTATTTTATATTTGTTGCTTTAACTTATAAGAAGCGACGTAAAATAACAAATGTCTTTACTTTTATATTAGAATTTTACAAAGTTAATATTAAAAATATAGTAAAATTTATTTTTAAGTTTATATAAAATTTAAATAAAGAGATTGATTTTATTATTAATAGAGAAATTATATTTGTTTGCGCTTTTAAAATAATATTGTTTGGCAATATATTATAACAAATTTACAATAAAGAGTTTTTTTATTATTTTGCGCAAATAAGTTGTTAAATTTACTATTGCTTTAAAAAAAAGCAAAAAGATTTAACATTTAATATTGTTAACAATAGAAAATATTATTAAGAAGCTATTAATTAAAGAGAGTATATAAAAAACTTAATTAATAAGAACAAAACAATTTATTTGCAAAAAATAGAAATTAAGATCGATATTTTAGTAATTTAGTATTTAATTTTTTTATTTAATTTAATATTATTTCGAATTTATAACGTATCTTATTTTGAGTAACAAAAGTTAAGTAAAAATTTTTAAAATTTGTTAATTATTACAATATTTAGCAAGAAGAAAGATTAATTCTATATTAAAATATTTTAGTATTTTTGTTTTCTTTTAAATTGATTTTGCATATAATTTTAATTTTTGTTAGAGTCTAAACAAGCTTCTTTGTTGATTTCTTTTATTTTACGTTTTTATGTTACAAGTATTTGATTTAATATAAGCTATATATAGAAGACTTTTAGACTTATATTTAAAAATAATATTAATATGCGCAAAATTATTAAAATCTTTAATACAATAGCAAAAATTAACATATTAATAAGAAGTTAACAATATATTTATTTAGAAAATCTATATTATATAATAATAACAAATTAACAAATATATTAGATTTTTATTTAGTATACTATAGATTTTGCGAAACAATTTGCGAAAGACTTTAAAAAGATCTTTAAAGAAGTTATTTACAATAATAACAACAATATAAACGATGTTAATAAAACAAATAAAAAGAATAAAATTTTAAAAAATATATTCTCTAAAGTTGTTAATAGTAAATTCGAGAATTCTAAAAACAATATTTTATTACTTTAAGAATATGCGCAATTATCGAAATTTTTTACAAATATTAAGAAGAAGAAAAGTTGTAAATTTAAAAATAATAAATTTTAGAAACTTCTTGCATTGTTAAACGTGTATGTCGATCTTTATATTGTTAATATAACGCACAAGTATATTACAATTATAAATGTAAACGTTCTAATATATTGTACTGGCTTTTATACAAGTGATTCTACCGGAAGTTTCTAGTGCTTCCACTAGATAGTCACGGTTTTTGATTATTCCTAGAGGAATTACTAAGGGTTTATCGAGGGTTTATCAAGTTTTCATCGATCCTAAGCTTCTCACTAGATTCTTATCGATAATTTATCGATTTTACACTCTATAGACTCTATAGATGCTATTTTATTCAATATTGAAAATTTGAAAAATTTGAAAAATTTGATTAAGTCTCGACGCTAGCCTAATCGAGATTTTGATTTTAAGAATGTTAAATAGTAAAGTATCTAAATCGTTGATTCGTCAAAGCGTAAAGTCGTTAAAGTATTTTTCTATTTTTAAATTTAAAGTTTTAACCTTAAATTTAAAGTTTAAAATACTCGAGAAAGCTCTAGCTTTATAATTATTAACGCTAGTAGAATTTTAATTAGATAATTAGACGTTTTGCTTAAAATATATACGCGCGAAAGATTCCCTCTACTAGTGCGTGCAAATTTAGATTAATTATTATTAATATTAGATAGTATAAGTACTTATTTACTTAATCAAATTGTTTATTTTTTGATACTTTGATGCAATAACGATAAGCTTATCTATTAATCGTGGGGCGTGTTATGGGATATTAAACCGAGTATAACGAGTGATTTACTAGGAAATTACTAGGAAATTACTGTTTTCTCACCGGATGTCCACCAGGAGTTCACCGGGATTTCACCGGCAATTTACTGGTTTTCTGCAGAGAAATCACCCTATAGAGAGACTATACAGTACGAGATAAAATATATATAAATAATATTTAGATAAATCTATATTAATTAATACGTTTTTTAGATTCTTTAAAGCTATAATAAATTACGTAGTATTATCGAATTTTATAGATTATCTTTTTGCGCGTAATATTATAAGTTAGTTTATACGTTTTAATTTTATTAAGTTTTAAAAAATATATTTAAAATTAATAAAGACTTTAATATTGCTTAAGAATTGTTGTCTATTGTTGATAAAAAGTTTTCTACTATTAAACAAACAAGTAATCGACAAGAATATAGACAAAATTTATGCAATAATTTGTAATAATTTATATTAATAAGCTCAATTGTTTTTGATTAATTTTAGACTCTTTATCGCGTTTGCTATAGACGCAAAATCGAATTTATTAAGACTTTTGTTTTAGCATTTCTTTATTTAGAAATTATTAAATATCTATATACAAGACTACAATAAGCAAGTTGTTAATTTAGACTTTAAACGCTTTAAGTAATATAACAAAATTATCTTTATTAATAAGTTAATATTTTATATACGTTTCTTATAATTATAGTTGAACTAATATATATTAGAGACAACAATTGACGCGTATACAATATAAAAAACTATATAATAATTGAAGCTAAAAAGAATTGTCTAAGTTAATACTTTTCGCATTTATATTATCGCTTAAAATATATCTTTGTTGTAATAAACATTATATAGTAGATATATAAAAATAAAAATTCTTTGTACAACTTTTTGCACAATTTTGTTCTAGATTTTCTTATATATCGATAAATTTTTGCACAATATATCTACGAACTTTTTGCTTTTATCTTGAACAACATATATATTATCGACGCTTTCTACAAGTTAGATTAACAAATAACAAAGAACACAAATTAATATTTGCTAAAATATAATTAAAATATAATATATTTATAAGAGACAATATAACAAAAGACTTTAAATATTATACAAGCGAATAAATAGCAAAACTACAAATAGTGCAAAAGATTTTTGCGACAAATTAATATATTTAAGAGAGACTATAGATATGCAACAAGAAAGGCTTTCGCAATAATAATAAGAAGTCTTTCGCAACAAGAGTTTAACAACGATAATGTTTATAGTTGTTAACTATATATCAAATACAATTCTATTTTTCAATTGTTGCTCAATTGATTTTCGATCTATTAATTTGATTTTTAGCTATTAATTGTTGCAAAATCTTTTACAATTGTAAAGCGATTAATAGTTGTTAATGCATTTAACGATTGTTCAATCGATAAATAAACTACTTTTCAACTATTATTTTAATCGCTTTTTAACAAACTAAGATTAAGTATCTTTCAAGATATTTAGACGCAATTGTTGCTTAATCGTAGTTCAATTGTAACTTAATTGTAATTCAACTATCTAAAAATCGCAATTTCCAATATAAAATAAGAAGACAACTGCTGTTTAATCGATGTTTAATCAACGATCAACTAGATATAAATTGCGTTTCTATCGTTGTTCTATCGTAGTATAACTAAGGTAGATTGATTGTTGGGTCGAGTTTCGATTCCAACTTTTGGAATCGACTCGAATGTCGATTTTTTGAGAATCGAATCGAATCGAATTAATTCGATTTTCGATTTCAACTTTTAAAATCGAATCGACGTCAAAAAATACTAAAAATTGATTTAAATCGACTAATTTTAATATATTTTGAACTATTTTAGTTATTTATTATAATAACTACTAATATGCATTACATATATGCATTACTTTTGCCAAAATATTGCGTTTTTAAGAAATTACTATTTATATAATTCGATTTTCGATTCCAATATTAGGAATCGACTCGACTCGACGATTCCAACATTAGAAATCGAATCGACTTTTCGATTCTAACTTTTGGAACCGACCCGACCCGACGCGATTAGTCTAAACTAAGGTCAAATCGTCGAAATATTCGAAGGTCTAGCTATATAGAATAATATTGACTAATTAAATATATAAAATAACTTTTATTGCTCTTAATTGCTAGTTATTTATATATATAGCTATAGTTTTATTTATATTTAATATATATTAAATCGAAATTAAAATCAAATTATATTGTTACTAAAAAACTTATTATACTAAAACAAATAAATAATTATTTTAATTATTTATATATAATATACAAACTAAATATAGATAGTTGCAAATCTAAATACAAGAAATATTTCTACAAATATATAAAGTATTATTTTAAAAACAAATATATATCTTTTTTATATTTAATATATATTTAGCTTATACTAATTTAGTACTTTAAAACTTTAAATTAGATTTTAAAAATAACAAAATACAAATTATTTTACAAAATCGAAATATAGTTTCTATAAATCTTGTTTAAACTAAATTTATATTTTATATAAATATAAATATATTATTAATACAATTATCTATTAAAATATAAATAATATAAAATATATTATATAAACTAGATTAATACTTAATATATATTAAACATATATAAAATAGTTGTTAAAATTAAGAGTTTGCAACTTTTTTCGATATATATTTTTATTGCAAAATAAGTTTATTTTATACTTCTTATTGTCGAAATACTGTAATCAATCTAATCTAGTATTAATACTATTTAATCCAATACTTTTTGATTCGATATTATACAATCGATTCGAGTAGTTTCGATCAATACTTTATAGCCAATACTATATAAAAAAAACGTGTTTTTACCGTTGGAAAACGGTAGTAAATCGGTAGTACTACGATATAATTCTAGTATTGCCACAGTATAATTCTAGTAGCACTACTGTAGAGAGAGAATAATACTATATACGATTGTACAATTGTAGTAGATATAGTTATATTAATTCAATATATTCTATTAAATCCGATTTACTATCGATTTACTACAAGATTAATACAATTGCTAGTCGATTAATTTTCGATAATATAATAGTATTATATATCTTTTATTAGTAAATAGTTCTGCTTAGTAAGCAATCTTTTTTAAAATTTAATAAAGTGTCTTTCTAACTAATATCTATTGTATATTAATATAGTATGCACGCGCTAGTAAGAGAGATCTAACGCGCGTATACAATTTTCGTAAATTATATAATTTTGTTATTTAAAATATTATAGTGTTAATAGTTGCGACGCTAGAGACTTTCCAAATATCTTAAACTTTAAATTTAAGATTAAAACTTTAAACTTATAAATAAAATTATATTTTAACAACTTTACGAGTTAACAAATTAATATTTTAAAAACTTTATTATTCGACAATATTTTCGAAAATCTTAATCGGACTAGCGTAGGAACTTTGACATAAAAAAAAATTTAGAAAAAAAAATTTTATTTTTATTTTTTTCTTATAATTAGCATCTATAGATATCTATAGATTCTATAGTAGTATTGCGATAGTAATACGATAGTACTACGATAGCACTACAGTAGAAATTCCGTAGTAGTAGAATTTTCTTAGTAGTTATACGGTAGTACTACTAGCTTACTACTAAATTCGTAGTATAGCAGTAGTAATATCGTTATACTATTGTGTTTTTTTTATATAGAGGAGTCTTAAAGTATATATAGATAGACAAAGCTTCAGCTTCTATATAGTAACTAAGCGTTTTACTATCTATTATTTTGACAGATTATAAGTTCGAAACAGAGCAAAAAACTTATCTGCTTATTAACTAGAATATTTAAAATATAGCTAATAAATCAAACTAACAATAAACTTATTAATTACTACTATTAGCTAAGTTCTTGTTAATTTCTAATATACAGAAATTAACAATTAATTATTTGAATATCTAGATTAGTCTTTAAAAATCGAAATATTAATACTATAATATTGTCGAAACAATAGCTAAAAAGCTGTTGAAATTTGTTAAACAATCGATCTCTCAATTACTCGAATAGCTGAAATTTTTAATTATTAACAATTAAATAGTTAATATCTAGTTAAAGATTCTAGACACAAACATTTTACTAAAAAAGCTAATATAAGTTGTAAAAATAACTAGACTTATCTTATTTGCAACTTGTTGCTTTCGTCAAAGAATACTAATTATTTTTAATAGATATCTATTAATCTAAAAATCGAAGAACCAATTATATAACAATTATATAACTAAGAATCAATAATTAGATAACTAATAATTAGTTAAAGATATATTATTAAAGCAAAACAAGATTTTGCTTCTATATATTAATAAGAAAACTAAGTTATTTAGTCTTTTCAATTTTCTCTTTTCTATTTACTGCAAAATTCTCTTATTAACAACTAAATAAATTAACTTGTTAGCTCGATAACTAAAACAAGTGCTAGTTAATTTCTTTTACTACAATATACAAAACAAATCAATAAACTAAATTGCAAATATATTTCGAAAATCGAAATAATTTTATTAACTATTTTAAAAGCAGTATCTAGACAAAACTCTTAATCAAATAGTAATCAATTTTGTTTAAATAAAATTGAAAAACTCTTAACTATCGCAAAGACATAAAAATTTCAAATAAAAAAAACTAATATTAAGTCTTATCAAAATGAGAAAACTAAAAAGATCGACTTAACAATTGCAAAAATACGAAATAATATTCCTAATTTTATAATTGTTAAAATTAAAAAAAAAAGAAATTAAATAATTTAATCAGATTTCAAATAGTTAACAAATTTTATCTACAATTAAACAAAAACAACAATCTAATTAAAAATTATCTATTAATATTTTATTTTCTAAACAAATTAAGTTTATCAAATTTGTTCAAATCTACGTTTGTTATAATTTTAAGACAAAACAACAGAAACATAAAACTTATTTAAAAGTTTATTAATTGTTTATCTATTAAAATTTTGCTTAAATTATAATTAACAAAATCGATTAAATTAATACTATTAATAAAAAAAAGTATATTTAGCTATTTTCTTTATCTAATTTTTTTTAAAAATATTTATTAAACTAAATTTCTAATTCGAATTCTATTGATTTATTTAATTTTTGTAATTTAATAGCTAGAATATTTTTATTAAAATCTTTACTGCGCAATCGCGTCTCTTTACTATATTTACTAGTATTATTGTTTATTGCTTACAAGCTACTGTATAGTCTCTCTATAGGGTGATTTCTCTGCAGAAAACCAGTAAATTGCCGGTAAACTCCTGGTGAACTCCCGGTGGACATCCGGTAAGAAAACAGTAATTTCCTAGTAATTTTCTAGTAAATCACTCGTTATACTCGGTTTAATATTCCATAACACGCCTCATGGTTAGTAGATAAGCTCATCGTTATTGCACTAAAGTATCAAAAAATTTTAATTTTGATTAAGTAAGTACTTATACTATCTAATATTAATAATAATAAATCTAAATTTGCACGCACTAGTAGGGGGGTCTTTCGCGCGTATATATTTTAAGCAAAACGTCTAATTATCTAATTAAAATTCTACTAGCGTTGATAATTATAGAGCTAGAGCTTTCTCGAGTATTTTAAACTTTAAATTTAAGGTTAAAACTTTAAATAGAAAAATAGAAAAATACTTTAACGACTTTACGCTTTAACGAATCAACGATTTAGATACTTTATTATTTAACATTCTTAAAATTAAAATCCCGATTAGGCTAGCGTCGAGACTTGGGTCAAAATTTTCAAATTTTCAAATTTTCAAAATTGAATAAAATAGCATCTATAGGGTCTATAGGGTGGAAAATCGATAAATTATCGATGCGAATCTAGTGAGAAGTTTAGGATCGATGGAAACTTGATGAACTCTCGGTGAACCCTTGATAATTCCTCTAGGAATAACCAAAAACCGTGACTATCTAGTAGAAGCACTAGGAACTTCCGGTAGAATCACTTGTACGAAAGCCAGTACAGTATTAGTAAAACTCTAAAATAACAAATTATATTAATACTATTATAGTTATTAATATCTTTATATTATCTCTTGCAACTCTTAAACAAATTGCTAAAATTAACAATAATATAAGCTTTCTTATTTAAAAACAAAATTTGTTTGAAATTCTTAAATAAATTAAGCTCTAAAAATATATCGAATCAAATATTAAATTTATTAATTTGCTCAATATAGTTATCAAAGAACAAATTAAATAGAATACTAACAACAAGAAGTATATAAATACGTTTCGAAATACTATTAATAGAAATCTATATTACAATATAAAAAAAATTAATTAAATCAAAAAAATTTATTAAAAAATTGTTAAAATATACAAGTCTAAAGAGTTAAATATACTAATAAAAATCTTTGTTAAATTTAAGTTTTTTAAGTTTTTTAATTTTTAAAATATTAACAAGTACAAAACTAAGTTTTGCAATTTTATTAATAAACTATCTATTTATTTAAATAATTTAGCTATAGATAAAAACTAACTTATTTTCAAATATCTAGTTAATTTTAAAAATATTGCTTGTCTTTTTATTAATAAATAGATATCGAAATATAAATTCTTTAACAAAAATAGTATTCGAAAACAAAAGTTGTCTACTATTATTTACAATTACAAAATTCAATATATTAATTTAATAAATATCTCGACAATTAATATTATTTTAATCTTAACAATAACTACTAAACTAACTACTATTACAAAAAATATTCTTTCTATTGTTAACAACTTCAACTCTATATATATTAAACAAAAAAAGTATACAAATTGCACAAAAATCGATTATTAATAATTAGATTGCTAAAACTTATATTTAGAACTATATTTATTTTAAAGATTAATAGTTTCGGAAATAATTAAAACAATAATAGAAACAAATATTGTCGAAATTACAATAATTAAAAAAAAATTAAAAGAATTTTAAATTTAATAAAAACAAAAACAAAAATAGCAATAACAAAAAGTAAAAAGCTACTAAAACAATAGTCTATAGATATTATTTTATTTTTGTTATTATAACAATTCTATTTGCAATTTCTAAATTGTCTATTTCTATAACTATAATATTAGTTTTTGCTATTAATTATCTTTTGCGCAAACAAATCTTTGACACAAAATACTTGCAATATATATTTGAAAACTCTAACATCTTTGTATTTTATTCAAAAATATCTTAACAATTAGTCGAAAATATAAAAAGCAATTTATTTGCTATAGATACTAAAAATATCTATTTATTTGTTAAATACAAAAATAGAAAAGTCTATTATATTATAATTTACAATATATAATATATATTTAACTTTTTCTACAATTTAATTTTCTATAATTAGTTAAAAGATACTAATATTGTTCGAAGAGTTATTAATTATAGTTTTTTTATTAATATTTAGCAAGTTTAAGCAATTAAAAATTTCGATTTTTATTTTTTAAACTTAAAAATATTTATTGTACTTTTTGTTATTGCTATTGCTCTATTAATAATTAGTAAAAATACAATAATTATATAATATAAACAACTTAGCTATCTAAATAAACAAAATATCTATTAACTAATTTGCAAAAATACTTTCGCTTTTATTAAGTCATTTTCGAATAATACTTGTATTTCTTGTATATATGCAAAAAATAAAGTAATATTCTATCGAATTTCTATCAGATTTAATTGTTAAAAAAACAATCTTATTTATATTAATATTATAGAACTTATATCTTTAGACAATTTCAATAATATTTGCTATATTTGTATTTAACTAAATAATAAAATAAAATATTTGCAAATAAAATATCTTAAAAACAAAAGTAAAATTAGTTTACTAACTTTTTTTAAATATTATATTGACAAATTTAAGTATAAAAACAACAAAAATATTTGTATTTGTATTAACAACAACAATAAATATATAGATAAAAAAATTCGAATCTAATACAAAAAGCGCAAAATATATATCAAATTAATAATTGCTATTTTCTTTAAAATAAATAAATATATCGAACATTTTAATTAGATTTTAATGCAAAAAATTAATACTATAATTAAAAACACTAACTTAATTGTAAACTTTTAATTAAAGATTATTTAAATAATTAATTTATATTGCAATATCTCTTTTATTGTCGAATATTTTGTTAGTTTTTTCGAGATAAATATTAAATATCTCTATAATTATTAGCATATTCGACGCATTAATTAGCAAAAAAAAGTATGAAAAATTTAATTAAATACTAATTGACAAATTTTTTAAAATTATACTTAATTTTTAATTCTAGTAAAATACAAGAAAAAATATATCTATTATATAATAGATAACAAAAACAAGATTTAGCAAGTATTAAAAATTTATTAGCTAGACAATAAACAAATATTATTTAGTTCTAATATTAATTATAGCAAAATTAGTTATTAAAATAATAATACGTACTTGTCTATAGTTTTATTTACGCAATCTAATATTGCAAATACTATTAATAAATTTCTAAATTTTGTAAAAGTTAAAGTAGATAAGTTCTTTGTAATAATATTATAACAACAATAAAAAATTATTTTGTTCTTAAATTATATTAAAAATTCTAATAAACTAGATTTATTTATTCTATTTAAAATTTTATCTTTTTTAGACTTTAAAATTAGTATATTTTTCGAGCTATTTTTCGATTTCGAAAATAATTTTTTTTTTAATTCTACTAACTTTAATAAGTTTTCTAAAGTTACTAAATTATTAGATATATTTTAAAATCTATCTTTTTTAAATCTTGATCTAATATTGCAAAGATGTTCGAAATTTCAATTGTATTAAAATAAATTTGCAAATTCTTTTGTTTTGTTGTTTAAGATTATATTATTAAAGCTATATAAGATTAAAATTTTTACTAAAATTATAACAAATATCTATTACAAAATAAATTAACAACAAACTAAACAAAATAAAATTAAATTTTTAAAAAAAACAATATCTATATTGTTTGCTTAGTATCTAACAAATATTATATACTTTATAAAAGATAAATCTACAAAATTAAACAAAAAATTAATAGCAAAATTCTTTACTATAAAGTTTGTTAAATTGTTAGAAACTTTAAACAATACAAAAGTTTAAACTATATTAAAATTTTTGCAACTATAATTAAGTTTATAGAGTACAAAATTATTTTTGTTTTTATTGCTATTAACAACTAAAATCTAAAACAAATAGATATTGTTATTATTTTTTTTTACAAAAATATTAACAAAAAGATCTATATAAAACTGTTTTATAATTTTAAACAAAACAAAAAAATTTGTCGATTTAGAAAAACTCTCTATAAACTTAAACAATTATTTCGAATATAATATAATACTTTTGCAATATTTCTTAAAAGATATTACTTTTGTTTATTGAATTTTAATCTAAGTATTTTTACTAATAGTTTTATTATTATTGTTATCTATATAGACAATTTTTTAATTGTTAATATTAACAAAAAGTTCATCGATACTATTAAGAGAGTTTTTGTTAATTAATTTAAAATAACTAACTTAGATTCTATTTAATAGTATTTAAAAATCGAAATTAAATACAATTTTGCAATTTAAACTCTCTATTTAAGTTAAAAAGTATATTAAAAAAAATACTAAAATATTACAAAATATAAAAATATAAATTAGTTGCTATTTTTATAAATATATTTAAACTATATATTGTCGATTTAAACTATATTGTTGATTTAGATTATTGTTATATCTATTAATTAACAATTAATTCTCTTATATATATAATACTAGATATTTAATTAGATATTGCTTTTGTTGTTTTAATAATAAACAAATATACTTTTAATTTTATTAATATTTACTAAAAAATTGTTAAACAAATATTTTGTTATTTTCGAAATACTTTTAATTTTTGTTTTATCTTTTATAAAAGTATTTGTTTTTTATCAAACTATATCAATATTGACTAAAACAAAAATTAAAACATTTATTATTCTATTTCTAAATATATCTTTAATCTAGAAAATATTGCTATTAATTAATTATTTAAATATTAATTAATTGTTTTTTTTTATCTATAAAATCAAATATATTAAATAAATACAAATTGCTAAAACAACTATTTAACTTCAAGTATTGTTAAAGCAATTGCAATTATTTTATCTATTTTTATTACTATTATTTATATTAAGAGTTCTTGTTGTTGTTAAAAAATTTTCTTTAATACTTTTGATACTATATCTAGTTGTTATTGTTATCTATTGCAACAACTAGAAAACTATAGCGTTTGCTAAGAATTTTGCGCAATATATTTAAACAAAATATATAAGTATTTAAATCTAGTTTATTTGCAAAAAGATCGCAAATAGTTAAATTAAATTAAAAAATATTTTTATTAAAAAACAAATAGTTAATAGACTAATTAAAGTTTTTTCTTGTAATATATTTAAAGTATTTTAACGAACTCTTAAACTAATTTAATAACTAAATTATTTGTAATCTTAAATATAGATATTAGATTTAGTTATTTAAACAACTTGCAACTAAATAGTTGCTATATTTATTACTATCGATCTTTATACTATCTATTCAAATCTATATCTATTGTTTTTTTTGTTTTACTAATAAAGTTATCGAATATTACTAGCAATATTTATATAGTCTTCTATTAGAGTTTTGTCTCTTATTTATTTTTCGAATTTTACAGAATCTTGAACTTGTAAATATATATCTTATCGGCGATTTTTTTGGGAACTCTGAGCTGCTCTGAGCAAGCTAGCAAAGCTGAGCAGAATTGAGCACTTAAGAGCTACTGTACTCTAATTTCGATATTTGCGATTGTTCGAATACTTAGAGCTTTGTTAAGAATTACAATTATAAACTAAGAAATACTAATAATAAGAGACTAAATAAGTTTTTGCAAGTATTTTTTAACAAAATATTAAATTTTTAAGAAATAATTAAGATCTTTTTTGTCTTGTTTAACAATATTGTACTTGTTTATTGAAAAATATTGTTATTGTTCTTAATATATATATATATAGAATATCTAGATTATTAAAACTTGCTCTTTAAGTAAATTTTGTTTAAATCGATCGAATTTGCAATTTATAAAATTTTGACGTTAATATTAACGCAATTATACAACTATCGAACGCAATAATAGATCTTAAATATTAAAACTTTTCAAAGCTAAAGTCGATTAAGATTGTTTTTGATTTGTTAAATTTTGAAAAAAAAAATTCTAAAAATACAATTTTTGTATATTTAGATTAATTTAGTTTGTTATATAATTTAACTCTAACTCTAGACTTTCTCAAAGAGCTCAAAAAGCTTAGAGTGCTCTAGAAAATCTGCAATAAATTAAGTAAAAAGATAAAACGCCGATAATATCTATATATTAATTGCTAACAAAAAACTTTTATATACTTTTTTTACTTTTGCTAGAAAAATGCTCGAAACTTAGAAATTTTAAAATAAATTTCAAACTTAATAAAATATAAAATATAGTTTATATAGAAGCTGATTTCTAAATTTAGATTAAATAGAAGTATCGAAATACTATAATTAATTTGATCTAGTATTGATACTATTTAATTCGATACTATTCGACTCAATATTATATAATTGGTTCGAATAGCTTCGATCAATATATATAGATAAGCAAAGCTCCAGCTTCTACATAGTAACTAAGTGTTCTATTATCTATTATTTTAACACTTATATATTTAATCTATTTTCTATTTTTTCTATTTTTATACTATATATACAAATACTTATTTTATTATTTAAGACTTTAATAATATACTAATTATATATAGATTTAACTAATATTAAACTTATATTAATATAACTATTAAAATTATTAATTAACTATTGTTTATTATCTTTTTTTAAGTATTTATCTTTTAATTTAAAGAATAGTTGCAAAAAATATACTTTTAATTTAGTTTTAAAATATACTAAATTTATATCAATTTACTTTTAACATTATACTAGTACTTTAATCGGACAGTTTGTTTTTATATATTTTATCATATTAATTTGTATTTAGTATATACTTAAATAATATATAAATTAATATATTTATTATAGATATTAAGTTTTCGAATAAACTATTTAATTATATTTTAAGTCTAATCTCGGGTTGCAGCTTATCTCAAGTGCAGAAATCGCATTCGAGACGAGCTTATTTTAGATAAAAATTCTTATTCGAGATAAACTTTGTCGATGCTTAGCTTATGTTTAGCATAATTATTTCGAACTATAAAAATTAATTGCAATCTTTGCTTGCAATTAAGATACAAACTTAATATATATATAGCTTATATAAAGTATAAATCTTTTTATTTAGTATTAACTAAAAATTAGCTTTTAGAATTTTGCTTCTTTCTAATATATGCTAGACATAAACTTAATTCTTTATATTTATAACATTTTTAGAATTGTGTAAGATCTATAACGCGCAATTAATTAAATTTAAAAACAAGATTTACGTATTGCAAAATTATATTTTGTTATAGTATAAATTACTTCTAGACGTAGCATAAACTTAATATAGTTTTATATTTGCTCAATTTAATTATTTCTCTTGTATATATATTATATTTAAACTTAGTTTATATTTAATTTAAATCTTAATAGCAATATATTTTTTAATAATATTATTAATTTTTTTGTCTTCAAAGTCTTTATATTTTTTAGCAAAAAGAATTCTCTTATATTTAAGAATTTTGCAAATTAAAATTAACAAACAATTTTGCAATAAATAAATAGAATTAAGATTTACTTTATATTTATTATATATTAGATATTTGCTAAATATATAAACAAACTTCGAATTTTAACAATATTAATATTATTAAGTTGAATACAATATTAAGTAATTAAAATGTTAACAAAAATACTTCTATAAACAATTAAGAAAATTAAAATATATTAAACAATTAAGATTTTAATAGTTTTAACAAATTATTATTTATAAAACTTAAAAAAATAAATTCTTTTTTATACTTTATATCTATTATATATTGAGTTAATATTTATTATATATAGAGCTTTATTAATATTAATAGAATTGCGATTATTTTTAAAGAATATAATTAAGTAGTTATATTAAAAGTGCAAAACTATTACAATATTCTAATATATCTATATATGTATTTAAAGAAAATTCTTTATTTTGTATATAAAAAAAACACAATATTAGTTAAGATTTTAATTAATGTCTCTATTAAAGTATTAATTAACAAATATATATTTAATATATATTTAACTTAAGTAAAATATAATTTTGACTTATATTAAAACTAGATTTAATTCTTTGTTGTTGTTGCAATTAATTTTAAGATTACTTAGATTACTCTTTTATTTTTAGAAACTAAAAAAAAAGATAAAGTAAACAAAATTTAATATTAAAGTTTCAAATATTCTAAAATTAAATATTGCAAATATATATATTTAAATATATTATATATATATTTAATATATAATAGAGTTAAGTTTAAGAATATTAACAATCTTTAATAATACTTTACTTAATTAATATATACAATAAATATTAACGCGCAATTAAAGTATTATATAAAGATCTAGTATTATAGATTTCTTAAAAAATAATAAAAATAATATATATGTTATATATATCTCGAATCTATAATTTGCGTATATAAAAATTAAGAATTTGCTATATAAAAAATTTATAAAATAAATTTTTACTTTATCTATATTGTTTGTAAACTAATCTTATAAATTTATTAAATTAAATATTTTTTATTTTTTAATATAAAATTATATTGTAATATACAAATTAAATTGTTAATACAAACTTAATATATATTAATTTTAACTATTTTTGTATTTTAATAAACTATAAATTATAATAATACACAAAAAACTATATTTTTATTAGATGTTTAACTTTTAAAAGTTTTATTTGCAATTAATTTTGTTCTAATACAAGTTTAATATATACTAAATATATATAGAATTTAATTATTTTTAAGAAAATAGCAAAATTAAGACTAATATATATAATGCGCAATTAAATATCTATATTTTTATTAATTAAAAACAATTTCTATTTTTTATATTAATTATATACAAAAAGTATACTTATTATTTACTATATTTTATTAAAATGTTTCGAGAAATTGTTAACAATATAATTGCGATAATTAAACAACAAAATTTACTATCTTTAATAGCGCGTAAACTAAACTTATATCTAATATATACGTTGTTTGCGCTAAATATTTTGCAAAATATTTTGTTATTTCTTCTATTATATTTGATTTATGCGCAAAATATAGTAAGATTGCTTTGCGTTATATATATAATAATCTTAATATAAAAGATTGCATAACAATATTAATTTATAAACAAAAATTCGAAAAGTTTTTTGTTAAAACAATTTTAAAAAATTAATTTATATTTAGTTTAAATATTGTATAAATTAAACTTATAATTTATAGAAACTAAACAAAAATTTGTTTTTAATCAATTATATTTTTTAGAAAAGTAATAGATTAAAAATATTATCTATTTTAACAAAAATTCTTAACAATATATTGTTATATATTGTATTTATACTTAGACTAAGATCTTTATAAATTAATTATATTTTAAAATAAATTTTATATTTAAATAGATTTAAGACAAAACAAACTTGTATAATATTTTAAATTAAAACAAGAATTATTATTATAAATTTAATATATATACAATATATATTAAGTATATATTTAAATTATAATAGAAATTAATATCTATTGTTATGCGTAAATTAATATAAAGATTATCGAAAATTATTATATAATATTTATTAAGATATTTGAAGCATTAAAAGAAGTTGTTTGTTAAATTATTTAAATTTCTTATATCAATTATAAAAACAAAGAATTGCGAACTTTTATAATAAATATAAATAAAAAACAAGCTTAAAGTATATTTAATATATACTAGAATTATATAGATATTACTAATATTTTATCTAGAATTTAAGAAATATTTTTACAATTTTAATAATTTTTAAGAGTAGTTCAAATATCTTAAATATATACTAATCTTTTGTCGAATACATTTTAAATATAATTTTCGAAAACGTTATTTTAATTATTTAGCAACTTATTTTATTAATTAATTTTAAAAAATTAAAATTGTTAACAAACTATTACAACGTATAAATAATATAAATATATTATATTTTAAGCTTAAAATATAAATTAAATATCAAAAAATAAAATAGATTTTTGTCAAATTATATAAAGAGAAATTAAAGATTTCTTTGTATTAATAAACGCTAGTTCGCAATTATATTAATATAAAAAAAAGCAATTACTTTTAAAATAATAAATTTGCAAAACAAAAACTATTATTATTTGTTTTTATATTTAGATAGAATCTATATTTGTTCTAAGCTATATTTATACTACTTATATACTAAAATAAGAAAATGCGCTATTAAAATATTTGAAAAGAACAATTTTAAAACAAAAAAAGATATTTTATTTATTTGGCGCAATTATAGTAAAATTAATTGTATTATTGCTTAATTAATTAAAAAAAATATATATAATTAGTTTATATTTAATTTAATTTAATAATTAATCAAATTATAGATAAAAAAAATCGAAGAGTTGTAGAATATTGTTAACAATATTTATATCTTTCTTTTAATTTAGAAAATTCTTATATAATACTCTTTTTTAATAGACTTAATTCTAAATATAAATTTGACACAAATATAATATTTGAATTTAATAACAAGATTTTTTATATATTCTAAAGTCGCAATTTAAGAATTATTTACTTAATAAAAAATTAACATCGAGTATTAATTTAATATATATTAGATAAAGATTTTAAAACGTCTTCTTTAATATAATAATATGCAAAAACATTATTTAAAAGAAACAAATGTCAAGTATTGATTCGATATATATTAGATAAAAATCTTAAAAAGTCTTCTTTAATATAGTAATATATAGAGATATTATTTAGAAGAGACAAACGTTAAATATTAACTCAATATATATTAGATAAAAATTCTAAAATATCTTTTTTAATATAACAATATGCAAAGACACTATTTAGAAGAGATAGACGCTAAATATCGACTCAATATATATTTAATAAAGATTCTAAAACATTCTTTCTAATACAACAATATATAGAGATACTATTTAGAAGAAACAAATATTAAACATTAATTTAATATATATTGTTGTTTAGCTCGAATAAATATAAATTAAGCTTAAACTTTATAAATAATATATCAAAATTAAGCAAAAAATATAGAGCAATACTATTAAAATATTAAATTAAAAATTAAATGCAAGAACAACGTATACAATATATATATTAAAAACGTAACAAACTTCTACAAAAAAAAGAGAAAAAATTAACAAAAAAAGTTGTTAAATTAAAGAAATTCGATATTACTAGCAATACAAAAAATATTTTAAATATAATTTTATTATAAACAAATTAATAATATCTATTAAGCAATTAAAACAATAGCAAAAATAAATTAGCTTATAAATTTATATTTTTGTTTTATAAATACTATATAATATTAATAATTTTAGAGTTTTTGTTTAAACTTGAAAGACTACGCATAAATCTAATATATATCGAGTTTATATTAAGTATTAGTTTAAAAGAAGATTTATTACTTTATTAAAAAATTTAAAATTAAAAAAAAACAATCGAAAACAAAATTATATATAAAATATTTATATTATTTGTAAAACTAACAAATATAACAATACAACAAACTATTATAATTGCTTGTCTAACTTTATTTTATAAAAAATAATATGTAAAATAAAAGAAATAAATACAAGATTAAAATAGTAAATAAAATAAATATGTAGCAAACGTAAACAAAATATAGACTTAATATATATTTAAATATAGTTAAAAAAGAAATCTTAATTTAAAATTAAAGAAAGTATAGAAAGATTTTATATTAAATATAGATTATATTTTATTTTAAATTAATTTGCAAAAGAAATTTTTCTATTAAAATATAGTTGTTGTAACAATTATATAAAAGCAAAGTATATAATAGATATCAATTTATTTTGTTAAATAGAAGTTAAAAAAACAAGTATTTAATTGCTTATATTATATATACTAGATACAATTAAAAGTACACAATTAATCAAAACAAATCAAAGCATTATATATAATATATATTAAGTCTAAAATTTAATTAAACAATTTTAAAAACTTTTTGTTATTAATTTGTTCTAATTTATATTTAGTATATATTTAATATATATAATAAAAAATAATCTAATTTTTGTCTTTTTTAGTTGTAGATATAGCAATAGTTTTTGCAACAATTGCATTAACTAAATATAAACTTAATATAATTTTAGTATAAATAAAAAGATAATTGCACTAACTTTTGTTATTAATAGAAATAAATTTATCTAAAAAAGAACTAGTTATATATGAATTTAGTATAAATATATTATAGATATAATATAAAATTGCAAACAATATTTTATTTTATTTTGTTACTAGAATATTAACTAGAACGCAAGCATTTATTAAGTATAAAATTAATATAATTTTAATATAATAAATTAACGAATAAAACTTGTTTTTGTTCAAATTAAGAGAAGCATTATAATTCTCTTCTATATATATAGTAAATATAAATTTGATATATATAAGTCTTAAACTCTCTTACTAGAGTTAATTATTATATTTGACTTTTTACTATTACAAGCAATTTTTTTTCGTTAGCTATATATATATTAAATATAAATAAAATATAAATTTTTAAAGATTTTCGAAATTTTAAGCGCACTATTATTACAAGATTTCTTTGCTTCTTTATGTTTTTTTAATATTAATATATATTTAGTATAGACTAGATCTAAAGTATAACTAAATAATTTACTCGAAAATTTGATAAATATATTAACTTATATATAGTCTAAATATATGTTAAGTACAAATTAATACAATAAGATATACAAAAAGAAGCTTTTTAATTAAAGTACTAATATAGCGCTAAAAGTAAATTAACATAAACTTAGTATATTTTAAAACTAAGTTAAAAGTATACTTTTCGCAAGTATTCTTTAAATTGAAAAACAAATATTTGAGAAAAAACAACAAATAATAATTAATTAATAACTTTAAAAGTTGTGTTAATACAAGTCTAATATTAATCGAATCTATGCGTAGTTAATATATTATCGAAGTCTTAAATTACAAAATAAGCATTTGTATATATAGTATAAAAACAAAAAAAATAAAAAATAAATCAAATATATAACAAGTATAAAATAAGTTTATTTTGCGATAAAAATATATGTTAAAAACAATTGCAAATTCTTAATTATAACAATTGTTCTATATAAATTTAATATAAATTTAATATTAATCTAGTTTATATAATATACTTTATATTGTTTGTATATTAATAAATAATTATATTAATTATATATTTGTATTTATACAAAATATAAATTTAGTTTAAACAAAATATATAGAAGTTATACTTCAACTTTGTAGAATAATTTGTATTTTGTTATTTTTTAAATCTAATTTAAAACTTTATAGCATTAAATTAGTATAAACTAAATATATATTAAATATAAAAAAGATATATATTTTTCTTTAAAATAATATATGTTTGAAGAAATATTTCTTGTATCTAGATTTGCAACTACATATATTTAGCGTATATATTTTATATAATTAATTAAAATATTTGTTTATTTACTTTAATATAATATATTCTTTAGTAGTAACGTAGTTTGATTTTAATCTTAACTTAGCATATATCGAACATAAATAAAACTACAATTATATATACGAATAACTAGCAATTAAGAGCGATAAAAGTTACTTTATATATTTGATTAATTAATATTATTGTACAATTACATTTGTTAATATTTAATATATGCAAAATTGCAACTAGATTTATGCAATTTATATATTTATATTAAAGAAAACAATTTAAGTTTTAGAATTTGACGCAATTAATAATGTTTAATATATGCTAAACTTAGATTAAATCTATATATAGATTGTCTACTATTTTTCGAAATTTTAATAATAAATATTGTTAATACTTAGTATAAGCTAGATTGCGACAAAAAATATTTTTTACTAGATTTGCTATCTATTTAGTTGAATTTTATATGCGCTAAATATAGACTTAATATATATCTAATATAGAATTGTGCTATAGTTAGACACTTATATTTAATTACAAAATTAAGATTTAAATTAAAGAAAATTTTTTAAGTATGTAATTAGTATATGCTAGACAAAAGTGTTGCATATGCTATACTTATTATAATAATATTTTAGAGAAAACAAATTTTGCGCGTTTGTTATATTAAAATTGTTGTAATATACTCTAAAACTAGCGAACTAAATTGCGACAACATTTATACTAAATATATATTAAAATAATAGAAGCAATAAAATTAAAAAATATACTAGATTTATACTATATATTTGTTGATAAAATTAGAAGTATATACTATAATAATGCAAATAGTTAGAAAAAATAAAAATAGAAGACGCAACAATTGTATTTTAATTCTACAAAATACGTTAAAAACTTAATACGCGATTTGCGCAATTTTATTTATTTTTAATATATGCTACAACAATACTAAATCTATGTTTAAATTGTATCTTATATAGATGCGTCGAAATTACGCGTTTAAGATTAAGATAATAATTTTTTTTTTAATAGTTATAAACTATATTAAGTATATGTCTAGCTTATTCTAAGTTTTAGAAATCGAACAAAATTATAATTATTCGCTATATTGAATAACCAATTTATATATTCAATATATACTAGATATATATATTTTCTTTTTGATATATTTTTAAATTTTTAATCTCTCTATTTAATTTAATACAATATATGTAGAGTATAGACTTAATATAAACAAAGTTTATTTTAGATACAAATTTTTTACTTGAAATAAGCTCTAGAATAACAAGATTATAGATTTAGTATATATTTAATATATACAACTTGCAATAGAAGCGTCTTTTTAAACTTATAATTTTTGTTTTATTTAGCACGTTCTATATTAAGCATAAACTAAACATAAATAGAGTTTATCTTAAATAGAAATTTCTATCTAGAATAAGCTCGTCCTAGGTAGAAAATCTGCATCCGGGATAAGCTATATGTTTTTCTAATCTATACTAAATATATACTAGCTTTAAAAATGCTTAAAGAAAAAAAAATCTTGTAATAGTAGTATATTTAAGATTTCGAAAATCTTTAAAAATTTATATTTTATTTATATTTAACATATATATATTTAATAAAAAAAAGTTAGTTATAATAGTAAAAAATTAAATACAATAATTGATTCTTATAAAAGAATTTAAGAGTTGTATATATTATATTTATATTTACTATATATTTAGAAAAGAATTATAATACTTT